>MDTD01119480.1_pt1 | contig 19295 bp, 22 predicted proteins | sample 811221 | NCBI WGS metagenome assembly MDTD01 (sample SAMN05326646, study PRJNA326480) | marine metagenome | isolation source: seawater | place: Pacific Ocean: South West | collected 2011 | reverse complement strand
TTGACTCCAACGTTACAAAACCCATTCAACTTTGCACCAACTAAGGGTATCATGACTAGATACGCTAAGAAAATGGTTAATAACCGTTTCTATGGTACAGTAACAATTGATGGAGTTGTAACATTTGATACTAACTTATTAAGATAATAATTAGTTATACAATTCAATTATTAAAAGGGTGGAATTATTTCTACCCTTTTTTTTTGTTTTAAAAGATATTTATTAGTATATTAGCACACTATGAGAATTAAAAAGAAAAATATATTATTAGAATCCCTTTTAATTGATATAATTGGTGAATTTACACCACAAGAAAAGAAAATATTATCAGTATTACACAATAAATTTGGTATGGGATCTGGTAAAATAGAAAAATCTTGGAATTTTGATAAGTGGGCAGCAGCTGCATTTTTAATTGAGGAGTTTGAGTTACCGTATGATATAGCACATGATTTAGCATCTACGTACTTTTGGAATGGTGAAAAATTGTTTAATGAGTTTGAACCACTTAGGAAAAAAAATAATAGAAGTGACTTATTTATGAATCACGCATTTAGAGATATACTAGATGACTACATTGAGTCAAACAAAACTGAAGATAATAATTTTTATCTAACAAATCCCGTAGAATATAACGTTAAAACTCAAAATGAAAGTGAGGTACTTCCCGGCATTATATATCAAAGTTTTCCACCAAGAAGTTATAAAGAATTGGAGGAGTCTAGAAAAGAAGCAAATGAAGTAAAATTATCTGTAAGACCTATGGTTTGGTCTACCTATAACGGTGTTATGTTATATATCCAACCTAGTCAAGAAGATATTATAGAACCAAAGGATATAGAGACTACTAGTTGGGATACGATGCGTAATATGGGTCTAACTGCTGCAATACGATTAGATTATTATAAAGATGAAGATGAAAAATCTCAAAATTATCTTCAAGGTAAATGTGAATATAAATTTGGGCATGAGTATAAAGATGAGGGTATAATATGGAATGAGGACATAAAATTACCTGAAGTTTTATCTAAGGAAAAGGTTCATGAATTTATAGATATGTTACTAGAAAGATTACGTTCTACACTTAATGGAATGACGTTTATTTATGGTAAAGGTGTAAAAGACGACTAAATGACGTAAATTCTGTCTTATATGTATATACATATAAGACTGTTAAAAACCCCCTAAAATAGACTAAAATCAGTGTAAATCGTCAACTTGATTGACAATATTGAACTCCATTTGATTGGTGTACGTCTTAACTTCTTGATTTGATGTTAATTTTATATCGATATAGTATCTATTTGGTATCATCCATGAAGTATCTAATAAAAAGTAATTTTTAAGATATGCCATATTTACATCTTGCCAATCTATAACATTCACTTGTGTATTACCTTCTCTTACCCATAATCTATATTGTAAATTATCTATCACTTCACTTTCATTGATAGTGTAAGGTATTCTAGCGGATACCATAACTTTTCTTATATCACCCCTTTTAATTTTTTCATCTCTTCTAATACCACTGATTGACATCACATATTCTACAGGTAATGATTCACTAGTACCTATTTGGTAATACTCAGTATCGGATTTAATTTCAAAATCTAATTCTATATCATTTAATTGTACCCCATCTATTTTAATATCCCCCCAATTGTCAAAATATAATACACCATCTTCTGCAGTAGGTGGTACAAATACATTTGCGTAATACACACCCTCCGTTGCTTGTATAGTTTGTCCTGTCGTAATTGCAGAATATACAACACCATTATTATCTAAAATAGTAACACTAGGATTATTATCTAAATTTTTAGGTTCACCATTAACATTACTATAAAGATATAATCTATTAGTTCTATTTTTATAGAAATTTTTTCTATTGTCTTTGATTGGATTATTGTATACAGTTTCTAAAAATGGTTCATAATATGTTTGTGTGTGTCTAGTGAAAAACCCAACATATTGTGCGGGTACAGTAACTAAATTTTCTAATTCATAATCAAATGATAACCCATAACCATTATTAGGTGTCCCACCAGTTATTAAATCATTTACCTCATCAGTAATATCCATTTCAATATTCTCATTACCTTTATCAAAATGTTGTGTTACTACAGTGTTTCCTGTTACACCCGTATATACACCATCTTCGTCCCATTCTGTAAGTGTAGTGGCATTATACCAATTACTAGCACTTTCAACAAAAGTAACATTATTATCACTTCCTTGTTGTATTTCAAATTTTTGATAGTCTAATCCAGTACCTTCATCCCAAAATTGGTTTATACGAAATAAATTTAAATCAAAAGAAGAAGTTCTTTGTTTACCATCTAATAATTTTTGTGCCTGTAGATTTTGATCAAAATAAGAACTATTACACATTTTCAAGGTGTGTTTAACTTTAGAAAGATTACCTAATTTTCCTGCTTGATATCTTTCCTGTAAATCTAAAATATCAAAATACAATAAATGTCTCGTAAAATCTGCCATATTATTTTTACCTCCGTAAAATAATTCTGCGATTCTACTTCGTCCCGTGTTAACTTCACTATTATATATAATTGTGTTATTTTTTTCTATGTACGTTCTTATTACCATTTCTTTTTATTAATAAATATCTTAATTACTGTTAATGTTTTTATTTAATATACTATCTAAGTCAAATCTTAGGACATCTAGTTTAACTTCAGACGGATCTGCAGGTAAACCATTGTAATTATGAACATGTAAATTTACATAATTCCTCATTAATTCTAAAAATTCTACTAATTTATCCCCATAAACTAAAGGGTGTGCTTGACTATTTATTTCTTTCTGTTCATCATCTGTAATTAAACCTTTGGGGTTAGTTAAATCAAAAGTATGTTCACCGTTATGACTTATTAAATTTATTTTATTGGCGACTACATTTACCACACTAGTTTTACTATCATTATTTGCAATAAATTTATTTTGTGTTACAATTTTAGTAGATTTAACGGGATTAATTGAAAATATTGCAACATTGTTTGACGCATTAGGAAATTTATTTAATAAATCTGAAGCATTACTTCTAATAATCCATTTACTACCTCTATTAAGTTTAATATAATTTTCTGCCGATAATATTGCAAGTTCTCTAGAATTCTGTCCTAAAAATTCTTGACTAATATTACTTACTTCTTTACCTGTTTTAATATTTCTAATTTTTATACCCAATACTGTTTTAGTAATATATGGACTTTTAAAAGATTCAGGAGGTAAGTCATTAGATAATGGTCCATTTGCATTATATGTAATCATTTCTACAATAATAGATGTTTCTGGTTTTGGATCTACATAATTTACTACTTCTTTTGTTTCGGTAGTCCTTTTTAGTTTTTCACCACCATATTTTAATTGTATATAACCAATATCTTCAGTGTTAAATTTATTATTAGCACCCTCAATAAATTTACCCGCTCTTAACCATATTTGTCTATCTTTTTGAATTATATCAGTATTATATCTTCCCTGTAATACAATATCGTTTTCTCCTCCTCCATATGCACCAATTTCTAAATTTGGGTCTCTTAATTTAGTATAACCATCAGGTAAAATTGCATTTGCTTCATCGGCAGGTTCTCCAGATAATTTAGTAGGTTGACTAATTAAGGGACCAATCCAAAACCTTTTAGTGTTAAAGGATGCATCTGGTGATGAATCTTTATGTTCTGATTGAAAAACAAATACTAATTCACCTACTTTAGGTATTACATTAAGAAATTTAGGTAATAGTGGGACACAATCTATAAGATTTTTAGTGGATTCTTTAGAATCTACACCAGTAATCCTTACTTTTAATAACCCAGCTTTATTGGAATCACTATTATCAACTACTTTTGCAATTTTTAATATGGGGATTACACCTTGATTTACACTATCATTATAATAATTATTTTTTGACATCTTATAACCCTTTATATCTTTTTATTATTTCTACATTACCGTCATGATATTCTTTTTCAATATCTGAAAGTTTAGTTAGTAATTTATCTATTTGTTTTTTTAGAGATTTATGTTCATTACTAAGAACAATTAATTCTTCTTTAATTTTACTTGTTGGTAAATTACCCCATTTTATGTCTTTTACTTTTTCCATATTAACTTATTACACCAAATCCTGACGCTGGTGTTGTTGTTGCCCCATTTGAGAATACGGGACCACCAGCATTTGCACCTGCTGCAGTAATGTTAGTACCTGGTGGTATGGCTATTTGTACTCTAGCATCTCTAATTAATGCTTCAACTATAACCTCTACCCTAATAGTTTCCATCATTAAATCTAAGTTATCTGCACCACTAGGTAAAGGACCAATAGGAATACCAATATCCTTCTTTCTTTTTATTATTTCACTTGCAATATCAATTGCGCTAAGTCCAGGTTTTGTTCTCGCAGCTAATACTGCAGGTACCGGTAAAGGTTTATTGGGAAGTGGGGGTGTAATAAACCCCTTTAAAATTCCCATAACTGTTTTTATTGCTCCCATTTCTGCCGCCATAATTCATATTTTTTTTTTAATCACAAAAACGTCCTCTCTTACCTCTTTGTAAATTTACGTTATTTAATGAGTTAAGATTTAACCTATCAGTAAATCCTTGTGCGTCCCCAACAATATCACCGGCTTTGCCCAATAATTGGTTAACCTCATCTAAAGCGTCTACTAACCCACCTGGTAATAAACTTTCTAAAGATAATCTATAATTAATACCCTTTTCTTTTAATTTTTTTGCAATATAACATAAAACTATTTGTTTTAATGCATTAATTGCCATAGGTAGAAGATACTCATATATTATTTTTCTTATTATTTCTTTTAATATTTCTCCCAAAATACATTGTAAATTCTTTAAAAAACCTTTTATTCCTTCTTCATTAGGTAATGATTTTTTATTAACTAAATAAAACATTGTATTGAATAACATTAAATTTTTAGGGGATAAAACTAATTTAGTAAGTGCTATCTGAAGTGATTTAACAAAGTTATACCAAAACTCTCCATCTGCTGCAGTTTTTTCTATATCACTTACTTGTTCAGACGCTTCTTTTTGTAAATCTTCCATTGCAGTTGTCAATAAATCTATTTTTTCATTTATAACTCCACCCGCATTAACTAAATCGTCATTTAATGTTTTTAGTGTATTAATTGAGACATCACTAGTTTGTTTTTTACAACACGTTTGGAATTGTATTCCACCATTTTTAATTCCATTTACCTTAGATTTAATATTAGTTATTTGTTCTGGTGTAAACTCATAAAAACTATCTTCTATAATAACTTCAGGATCATTTAAACCCACATTTATATAATCAGATATAGCCTCCTCAAATTCCACTTGTTTTATAAGACATTGATCAGATAAATCTACTTCTTTTGTTAATGTACCAAAAATCAAATTTATAACGTTAGGTATTACTTTGTCTGCATCAAATAACGGGGTTAAACTATTAATATAATCATTAATAAAAGTTATAATCGATGTATTTTGGAAGGATGGATGTATTTGCATTTTAATGACTTCAGGTTTCGCGTTAGTAGTCTGTGGTACACCACCCTCAGTAAATGCAGTACTATCGTCTTCTAAGTAAGTAAAATACGCAATTTCTTGTCCTGTCACAGGATCTTTCCATATATCTGGTACTCCATTTAATTGTATTACATCCCATAAAAATACATTTAGATCATTAGATGAATTTCCATCATATCTTAATTTACCAACATCACTGTTGGGGTTCACTCCAAATAAACATTCTAAATCTATCTTAGAAACTTCTATATTAATACCAGGACCACTACCATATAATAACCAATCAGGCATTAAAGGGGAAATTTTACATGCATAACATTCTTTTAACCCTAACTTAATATTTAATGTGAGATTTTTTTCTAAGGGTCGAGTCTGTTCTACTAACCAATCTATAAGTTGCATTCTCATTTGATCAAAGTTTATACTATTTAATAAACTTATAACATCCATTAACAACTCTACTACTGCCTGTTTTGGGTTTATGGATGGGATAGAGGGTAAGGATAAATCAATAGTAGGTAAATTATTACAAGTGATTTTTTTTAATTGAATGAGCTCCAATATTTGTTGTTTTAATTGATCTATTGCATCATCTGGTTTACATACGGTATTTTTTAAATTTAAACTCATATTAATCTAAAGTATAGTCAGTATTAGATTTAGATTTTTTTTCGTTAAATAATTCTCTTAATAAACTTTTATCTGAATCAGTGAAGTTATTATTACTATCGTTACCAGATTTTTGTTCTGACTTATCGTCATTACCCACTATTTGTGTTTGTAATTTTGCTAACGCCAATTTCCTATCAATAGTTGCCTCAATAATTTTTAATGTATCATTGTTGACTTTACCAATTAATGATTCATCATTTACATCTTCTATCTCTGCCCTATTTTTACGTTCATTTAATTCTTTACGAGCACTATTCATTACGTTTACACAATCATTATATATTTCTTGCATAAATTCTTGTAAACTATCTTTATCTAAATTTATTTTAGTTTTCTTAGGTCTACCCATATTAATAATGTTTTATACTATATAAATACTATTAAAGGTATTTTTTTAAAGTAAACCTTTATCTATTTTAAAGTTCTTAATAGCAATATATATTTTTTTATATCTCCTCATAGATACTCGAATATCTTTTGTAGTCAATCCAGAAATTTCTCTAATATAAGAAAGTATTAAATTTTTATTATATTTATTACCACTTTCTACTTGTTCAAAAATAGTTTCCCAATTATCTAAAACCATAATTAATGCATTACCGACTAATTTTTCATTTTCGGATATCTTACCGTGTTCTATTTCTGCTTTTATATTTGATGATACTTCTTTGATAAATTCTTCTAATGGTGTTTTATCAACGTCTTCTAAATCGTATTGATAGTCATCCATTTCCTCCACTGTTTTATAAACATCGTCATAACACAAATCGGATTTCATTCTTTTATCTGCTTTTAATAATTGACCTAACAAATAATTTTTACAAATCGTACCAAAATAAGAATAAGCTTTTTTACCTTCTTCCGGTCTGAACTTCTCCATTTTAGTAGCTAAAAAGGATAGTGTATCCGTATGAATATCCTCAAAAGTATCAGACTTACGATATAATTTATAACGTCTAATGATAGACTCAATCATTTTATTTAGAGGGGCTCTAAGAAATTTATTATAAATTCTATTACGTTCATGATAGTCATCAGAATTTAAAAAAGCAACTACGGCTTTTTCCTCTTCTGGCCCAAAATACAAATTAGTTGTTCTTTTACGACCTCTTTTTTTAGGTTCTTCAGACATTTATACTGTTTCTAACTCATATGTTATTTCTCTATCTTCAGTGAAAAAATATTCTTTTTTTGCTTTATTAACCCAAAATTTACTTTCTAAAACGTCAATAGTATTCTTATATTCAACAAATAAAGAACCTTCTCTATTATTTAAATGTTTATAGCCTAATTTAGGTATAACCATAACTGGTATATCTTGATATGTTAACCTTAATAAAAACTCATATGTAAAAGTCAATTTCATGTTGGTTTTTAACCCACCGCATTCTTGATATGCAGTTTTTTTAATAACCATACCATCAAAATTAAAATTTTGCATTTTAACCAAAGTTTCATTATCTAAAAATCCCATTTCAGAAGAAACACCTTTAACCCAAACATTTTCATTAGTAAATGATAAGAAATTACCTTTTTCATCACTTTCAAAAATTATTGGTAAGAACGCACCTACTTCAGGAAATGAGTTGATATATGTGTTGGCGGAATTTAACCATATTTTAGATAATTCATCATCATATTCTAAAAAAGTAAAGTATTCTGATTCTACGTTATTTGCACCAAAATTTAACTGGTTTTGAAATGAGGTGTCTTTACTTTTATTCTCAATAACTCTTATTTTATCTTTCACACCACCAAAATCAAAATCATCTAAAAAAGTTTTTAATTTTTTATCTTTTGACCTCACAATTAATATTTCAGAGGGTTCTAATGTTTGTTGTTCTACACTCAGTAATGCATTTTTTAAATATTTATCTAAATTTTTTTGTACCTTATGAATTGGTATAATTACAGTGATATTATTTGTCATTTTTAATTATTTTTTTTATATATTATTGGGTTACTTCTTCAGTAACTTTATTTTCTTCTCTTTTAATGATTGTTTCTAGTTCTTCAGTTCTTCTTGTAAATATTCCATTATAAACCTCTTTTAAAATACCTTTAGATTCATCTTCACTAAATTGTAATTTCATTTCTTCCATTTTTTCTATAAGATTTTGTGGGATGGAGTCCTCAATATATAAACCAACCATAGTTGCAATTAAATCAGGTATAGAATTTAAATTTGCAGTCCATACACCGTTATCATTTAAATTAAGATTACCATTTTTATCTAAATTACCCATCCACTCAGGAACCATTCTAGGAATTTTACCTATAACAGGAGTATCGCTTTTCATACACTCAATTGGAAATGTACCAAAACTAGATAATTCATCTACCCACACACCTAAAAATGACTTACTTAATTCTTTTGCAAATTCTTTTCTAGACATACCAGACATATCCCTAAACGTTACAAACCTATATTGTGGATATTTTTGGAAGAATACTTTAACTATTTTTAAAAGTTCTCTATTATCCCTTACACTAATACTAACTGTTGGTATTTTAGGTTTGTCACTGTTTTTAAAATATGATGGTATACCTACTGGTATAATTTCAGTATTTAAATTATTAAACACACTATTTATATATTCTTTTAATGTGTTAGAAGTGGTTATAACCTCATTTATCCCAAAATTTCCCCAACTTTCACCTATTTCTAACATCTCAAAGACATATTCATAAGACTGTAAAAATACTACTCTTTTACAAGGAAAATTAACAGTTTGTTTCATTATACTAGCAAATGCTTCAGGTATAATTACAAAATCTTGAGGTCCTACTTGTAATTGTTGTGATTCAATAGAAACATGTGGAATTTCACCATATTCTTCACCTAACCAATCAGTAACACCCATACCTTCTTCATTACCTTTAAGTCTATAATCATTTTTATCATGTAAAATATGTGCATTATACCCTAAATCTAGTAATGTTTTTGCGTGTTCATAAATATTAGCAACTCCTGCAGTAGGATTACCTTTAGTATCAATAGTGAAAAAGTAGATACCAAAATTTTTATTGTTAATCTTCTCAATAGAGTCTTTTAAATTTTTAATTTTTTCTTCCATTTTGTTTTTTTTTAAAGTTCTTTTATAATTCCTTTCATTAAAAGGGTGTTAAATGATAATTTAAATGGTATTGGTAATTCATTTAATGCCATCATTCCCATTTTATTATCTATTATCATTTCGTTAGGGGTTAACATCGTACCTATTAAATCTCTATACATTTCATATTTAGTAACATCAATTTTTAATGCAGATAAATCATCTTTATCATCACATTCTTTTTCAACTTTTGTTTTAGTATCAACATCATATTGAACTTCTTTCGCTAGTTTATCAATATCGAAATAAAATTCTTTTCCACCAACTTCTAATAATATATTATCCATATTTTTTTTTATTAATTTAAACTATTATTATTATAAGTAAATATTATTTTTATACATCTTCAAATTCTATAGTTTCTGTATTTAATATTTTACTTAATGTGTTTTTATCTTCTAGTAATTCTTTTAAATCTACAATCGTATAATCTGATTTACAATCTTTATTATAGGTATTTATAACTTTAATAGAAACTTTATCTAAAGGTTTAGATAATAATGTTTCAGGTGAGGCAGTAATTAATACGTCTACATGTTCCCATTTATGAGAATAATCCCTAACAAATTTTATATTACTAACTTTACAAGATAGTTTGGATAAGAAAAATAATGTTGCGGGTTTACTATTATTTAATTCTTTACTTATTATCATTGGAGTGTGTCCCATATCCTCAATTAGGTTATGTAATTGATTTAAGTGTTCTACAGAATTTAATTTAACTTCACCAGCGTGTCCGAATATTTCTAACGATGCATCCACATACATAAAATTATTTAAGTCTTTTGTTCCACCAGTAAATTCAAAATGATTTAATAATTCTAAATTTTTTATATCTCTTTCTATTGTTATATTTTCACCTGTTTCTTCATCAATAATAGGATAGTATTTATCATACACCGATTCAAATTTTGTTATAAAATCCCTTACAACACCGTCTATTGTTATACCTATTTTCATTTTTCTAAATTTTCAAATACATCTTCTATTTTTTTTATTATTGGGTTTCTAACCACATCATTAGGATTTCTAAGTTCTACACAACCAAAACCTTCTACATTTTTAAATTTTTCCAATACTATTTCTAAAGAAGAATCTTTTTTATTTCTTATATCTTTTTGTCTAACATCTCCCATAATAACCATTTTGGAGTTATCTCCTATTCTTGTCATTAAAGTTCTTATATTATCCATAGATATGTTTTGTGCCTCATCAATTAGTATAATTGAATTATCGATACTTCTACCTCTAGCAAACGCTATTGGTACAATTTCTATGACACCTAACTCAATTAATTTTTCCATCCTACTTCTACCTATTAGTTTCCTAATATTATCAGTAAACGACTCCATAATTGGTGCCATTTTATCTTTTAACTCACCAGGTAAATGTCCAATTTCCTCACCTTTTAATGCAGTAATAGATTTTACTAATACAATTCTTTTGTATTTAGGTCTAGATTTTATTAATTTAAGTGCTTCTGCACATGATAAAAATGTTTTACCGGATCCTGGTAAACCACTACAAATAGTGATTTCATTTTGTTTGATTGAATTAACTAATTTTTTTTGGTTTTCTGTTTTACATTTAATATGTACAGATATTGTCTGAAATACTTTTTCTTCTTCTACGTTATTCCTATTAAGGAAAAACTCCATTTCTTCAATTTCTTCTTGTGAAAGTTGTTTGTTTTTTCTTCTACCCATATATCTTTTTTATGTTATTAATATATGAACAAAATTAAATAAAGTATATGGTTATTTAAAATAGTTTTATAAAATTGATCCTAGTACCAACTATATGAAAAAACTTTAATTTATCTTTTGTCATATATTTTATTAATTATCTCAACAACTTTAAGTCCTTCTAATGCATTTGTTGTAATAGTTCCATTACCCCTTAAAGTATCTACAACATTTTCAATTATATAGTGATGATTTGCAGCACTACCTTTATATTGTCCGTAATCATTGGGTGGGTTCGATGGTGGTAATGTAGGCATTTTATAATCTTTAATGTTACAATATTCAATCTCATTCATGTATTGTCCACCTACTTTAACACTACCATTACTTCCTATAATGGTTATACTACTTTCTAAGTTAGATCCCCAAACCGCAGTAGAATAATTAATACACCCCATACCACCTTCTGAAAAATCAAAAGAAACAAATCCAGAATCTTCGAAATCAGTACTTTCTTTATGTGTGAAATCATTGAATTTTCCTTGAATATTTTCTATATCACCAAAAAGCCAATACATAATATCTATAAAATGAGAAAACTGAGTAAACAATGTGCCCCCATCTAAATCTTGTGTTCCTTTCCAACCACCTTTTTTATAATACCTATCATCACGATTCCAATAACAATTTACTTGTACCATAAAAATATCCCCAATAATTTTATTCTCTACAATTTCTTTTAACCATACACTTGGAGGAGAATACCTATTTTGCATTACCGCAAAAATTTGTTTATGCTTTCTAAGTGCAGTATATAAGACTTTTTCTGAATCAATTTTTTTTAACCCTATTGGTTTTTCTATTACAACATGTTTATTATTTTCTAATACTTTAATTGAATGTTCTGAATGTAATCCATTAGGTGTACATACACACACTATTTCAATCTCTGGATGATGAGATAACATTTCATCTAAATTATTATAAAAAGGTATATCTTTAAACTCATCTAAATTTAAATCTTTTTTATCTTTTATATCACAAAATGATATTAATTCACAATTTTCATTGTTTAATATCATATTACTGTGTCGTTTACCAATGTGTCCAACACCTACGACACCAAAACTAATTTTTTTTGTTTTCATTTTTTTCCTCTATTTGATCTTATATTTATAAACTTTTTTGTGGTTTGTCTTTTAACTGATTTAATTTCTTGTTTTTTAACTGGTTTAACTTCTTGTTTTTTAACTGGTTTAACTTTTGGTTTTTTAACTGATTTAACTTCTTGTTTTGGTTCTTGCTTTGAGTTAGTAATGGTTAAATCTTTTATATTTGTTACTTCATTTTTTTTTATTTTTTTTACTGATTCACTTTGTTTTTGAGGTAAAACTTTTGTAATTTTAGGTTTGATACTTTCTAAAACATTTAAATCTTCTTTACTTTTTATTTTTTTAATTGGTGTATTAATAAAAAATTGTTTTTTTAATTTATCTATTATATGAGATTCTAAAATATCTTCTACCTTTTGAGTTGGGTTTTTAAAATATCTTTTATAATTTCCTTTTTCTTTATATAAATTTCTTCTGGTTTTTGATATTTTATTAGCTCCGTCAGTAAAAAGACATTTTAATAATCCATTAAACCTATATCTTTTAATTTTACCTATTTTAGTGAACAACCAATTATCTACAAATTTTTTAGGCCATGGTGAACTCATATTTTTTACTAAATTTGTTTTAGTCGCAATTAGAACACCTGTTTTAGGTATTTCATTTGTGTATGATGCAGTTACAAAAGTATTTAAATTAAAAAATAATGCCTCCCCTATTTCAAACCAATTATAACCACTTTCTAAGATAGTATGAGTTATTTCTATTCTGTTAGGTGGTGAGTAATCATCTGATGCAGTAAGTAGAAAACTACTACCTAATGATGCGTGAGCAATTATCCACCATTTTTTAGATAAAGGTGTACGAAATTCTATTACTTTTTCAGTCTCTGAACAAATCTCTTTTTTAATTGGGATGGGTATATAAGAAATTCTAGCACATCCCGCTTCTTTTAATCTATCACTATACGATAATATCATTTCTTTTCCTGCCATATTTGGTGTTACGTCTTCACATACAACTAATTCCCATATATACTGGGTTTCTTGTCTACATAAACTTTCTAATTGTAACCATATTATATCTTTGTTTTCCCATGTTGGTAGGGCAACTGTTACTTTAATATTAGAGACATATTTTTCATTCAACCACACTGTCCCTCCCCATGACCGAAGATTTTTTATATTTTTCATATACCCTATAAATATTTAATATGATCATTAAAAAAAAAATTATATTGTAATTTGTTTGTAAAATTTATTCTTTAATTTATCAATTAAATTTGGGGGTAAAATATCCTCTAAATTTTGTTTAGGTTCACTAAAATATGTATTTATTTTTTTTAAATATCCATTTTTTCTACCTAAAGAAATTTTATTTTGTCCGTCTGTATGTAAACCTAAAAATGGTTGCGTATGTCTATATCTTGGATATATATTGTACTTATTTCTAATCCAAGAATCTACACCTTTTTCTGGCCAAGGACCAACTAATCTTTTCATATACGAAGTTTTAGTACCCATATATAAACCTGTATCATTGGGTTGATTATTAAATGTCGCGGAAACAAATGTATTTAAATCTAAAAATAAACCACAACTTACGTCTACCCAATTAAAACCATCTTTTATTTTATTATGTGTAAACTCTATTCTATTAGGTGGTGAGTAATCATCAGATGAGGCAAGTAAAAAAGTACTCCCTACAGAATTATCTGCAATTATTTTCCATTTTTTAGATAGGGGAATGTGGTTTTCTAAAGATAAATAACTAATTTGTTGACATCCCGCTTCTTTTAATCTATCACTATACGATAATATCATTTCTTCCCCTGCCATATTATTAGTTTGTTCTTCACAGACAACTAATTCCCACTTATACTGTGTTTCTTGTCTACATAAACTTTCTAATTGTAACCATATTATATCTTTATTTTCCCATGTCGGTAAACCTACAGTTACCTCTATATTATTTTTTACCATGATAAACAATATTACTGACTTCTTGTAATTTTTTCACAAATGGAGAATATTTACTGTTTCTTACATCATTTAATTTAGTTTTATCCCAAACCCAATTATTTCTTTCACCCTCTAAGTAATGTGTGCCGTGCCCTCTAGGTTCTCCATTATCCCAAGCTTTTCTTCTTCTTTTTAACGTTTCTGCCCTTTCTTCTTTAGTCTTAGTATTACCATAATTAATCATTATACCATTAATGTTACCTGTTCTTTGACCAGGAAATGAAACATCGTCAGCCAAATATCTCATCTGTGGATTATATTTATGTATCATTTTAAATCTATTAACAGTCCCATAATAAAAATAAGTGTTAAAAGGGTCAAAATTATCTCTTATTTCTCCAGTATTGAAGAAATTTACACATTCTATCCATGCTAAGTTAAAACCCTGTCTATCTAACTTTTCTAACTCATCATGTAAAGGATTTAAGGTGACAGGAAATAAATCACATCCATTATATATTGCCCAATCAGGTTTTAATCTATGTAAAGTTTTAACTATATCGTCTTGAAGTGCTCTTAAATCAAAAGAATTGTCAGTATCAATTCTATGAGAAGGTATATTATTTTCTTGTAACCATTCCCATGTACCATCATCCGACATATTATCAATAAAATAGGGTTCTAATTTATTTTGTCTACAATATTCTACCTTTAATGGTAAATATTCAATCTCATTCCATACTGTTAATATACATACTACTCTCATTGTATTATTTTTATATGTTGTTGTAATTTGTTTACATTAGAAGACACAAAAGGAAATAATCTCTCTCTATAATCATTTTGTAACCGATCAATTTTTTTATCATCTTTATCTCTAGATTTACTTTCATAATGATACGCCACTGCAGAATGACATAAAATATTAGTTTTATTTAATTTTAATACTTCTAAATTTAATTCTACATCTTCAAAACATTCAGTATATGTTGGGTTAAATCCATTAACTTTACTAAATAAATTTTTATTTATTAATAAAAGTGCGCCAGTATTACCAATGACACTAGAATAACCTGTTTTTTCATACTTGTAATATTGTTTTAATTTATCATGTGTAATCTCAAAACGAGTTAATTTATTATCTTGTACCCATTCTCTTTTGATAAACATTAACATACCATAATGTTGTAAACTATTGTCTTCGAAATGTAGTCTTGCCCCCACAGTACCTACTGTATTTTTATTCCTATTATAAACATTTACCATTTCACTAATTGCATCATTTATTAATTCAATATCATTATTACAAAATAATAATAATTCACTATCTTGATCAATATAATGATTAGCCATTTCATTATTGATTTGGGCGAAATTATAATAATCAAACTCAACTAATTCTAAAACATCTTCATTTTTAACTCTTTCCCTTATTAAATCTATGTTTTCACTATTACTTCCTGTGTCTGCAATATAAATTTTATAATTAGTATATTGTGTTTTATTTAAAATAGAATTAATACAACCAAATAATAACTCAATATTATCTTTAGTTGGGATTATTATTGATAATTTTGGTTGTTTATTGATTTTTTTAGTGTTGTTTTCATACAATACTTTAGTTGGTAATGTTTTAGGTAAAAATTCATCGTAAATATCAACAAATTGTTTTCTATTATTTTCCCAATCTTCGTTAGTGGGACCCGGAGACTTATGAGTAATCTTTAAATCATAAACAACCCCTACTTTAACGCCTGATAAATGATTATTGAAGGTGAAATCTAAATCATAAAAATGAAATCCTTTAATCTCTTCATTAAAATTTTTCTTTATCCTATTTTTTTCCACTACAAAAAATAACCCATCTAAATTTAATGTTTCTAAAATATCATTACTATAATTACCCGAATATTTAGACACCCATGTTTTACCATTAACTGAATGAGTAACAACACCAACCACTTTATTTAAATGATTCCCTTCTTTATCTTGCCACCATATACCATTTTGTGGTATTTCTGTTGTACCTGCAACACCTAAAATACCAAAATCACTATTAGTAAAATGTGTTTGTATCTTTTTACCCCATTTAGGTTTGTTAAACCATATATCATCATGACAAAAAACCACTATATCATTAGTAGAATCTTTTAACCCTTTATTATAAATTTCAGTAAGAGAATATTCTCCATTATTAATATATTCTAATATTTCTATATTTTTTATTCCACAACTTTTTTTTAAATGTTCTTTAAAATTATGTTGCTCCTCTCTCGTAGAATATACTATACTAATCATTTTTTATCTCTTCTAGTTCCTTCTCTAAAACTTTTAACTTTTTTTTATAGTCTTCAGTCATCATATGTCCGTTATAGTCCCCCATAACAATTTCTAATTTTACTCTTTGAATTTCTTTTAATAATTCATCTAATAATCTTTTTTTCATTTCATTTATATTTTACCAGTACTACCAAATCCAGACACCCCTCTTTCTGTGTTACTTAAATTATCTTTATTAATTAATTTTGAAAAATTAGAGTTTATTACATTAGCAATAACACCCTGAGCAATTCTGTCTCCTGCATTAATAATATAGGGTTCGTTACTTAAATTTACTAAAATAATACCCACTTCTCCTCTATAATTAGAATCTACAGTACCTGGTGTATTTAAAACAGTAATACCGTGTTTTAATGCCATACCCGATCTAGGTCTAACTTGTAACTCAATATTTTTAGGTAATTCAAAATACAAACCAGTTGGGATTAATTTTCTTTCTAATGGATTAAGTGTTATTGAAGAATCTATATCTGCTCTAAAATCAAAACCACTATCGTCTACGTGCTGATATACGGGATTATCGTTTTGGGATGTGTTTTTATAATATATTTTTATAAGATTATCACCTTTTTCACTTATCTTTTCTAATTCTTTTATGGTTTCACTATAATCTATATCTTCATTAACACCCATTTTATTTAAACCACTAATAATATCAGTCATTTTTTTTAAGTCTTCTAGTTCTTCTTTAATGTTCATATTTATAAAGTTTTTTCTTCTATTATTGCTAATTCATTAGCTTGTTTAAGAATAGTTGATAGTGTACTACTATACCATTTAGATTGTTTATCATCTTCTGGTTTATCGTAATTTACTATGGCCTGATATTCTTCTTCAGTTAAAGAAATCCCATATTTCATTGCATAATAAACCGATCTTTCCCCAACTCTCATTGATGTTAGTTCTTCATTAAAATCATACATTTTTCCTTGATTATTACGATGCCATTCTGATTCACACCATTTGTAGAGAAATGTTTTACCTATTTGATGAAGAAAGCATACTTTTACTATTGATTGTGCATCTACCTCTATAGATTTAGGTAATAATTTATTAATCCCTATTGCATATTTGGTTGTTTTTAATACATGATCTATTAACCCACCAGGAAATGCATTATGTAAAGATTTCATAGTAGATGCAGGTGCAGTCAGTAAATCTTCACCTAAATACTCTAATAATTCTTTATTTAAAATTCCATATAATTCATTCTTTTCTAAAAAAGTTTGATTATTCTTATTGATTTTTTCTTTTAGTTCTATCATATTATAATATTTTTAATAAAGATAGGTATTTTAATTTACAACGTCAAATACCTCTTCTTCTTTTTTTATTATAATTTGTTTATATAATTTAGCTCTTTCTGTACAAACACTTTTCATGTCGTATTTACCATTAACTGTATTATATAAATTTTCACCTAAAGTTTTTATCAATGAAGGATTTTCAATTAACATTTTTATATGTTTAAACCAAAACTTATGATTTTTATTTTCAGGTATAAGAATAGCGTTTCCATTTTCTAAATCCATTTCCCCACCTCTTTGATATGCATTAATAATATCAATTTGATATGGTCCTATGTCTTGTGCAATCAAAGCTTTTTTATGAAATCCTGCCTCAATTACCTTAAGTTGTGATTTTACTTTATTAAAAGTACTATCTTTAAGTGGTGCTAATGATACATCAAATAAGTTATAATTACTAGCGTAAGAAGTTATTGGTTTAGTCCACACTCTTCTATATGGTTCATTGTTAACATTATCGTATTCTTTATTTTCAAAACGTAATAAAAAATCTTTATATTCATCACTAACAATTTTATAATTATCTGTAAATATCTTTTCATATTTATACCATACACTCTCCTCTGGTTTTATATCTCTTTGTGTTTGTTTACCAGTTTTCCTATCTATAGTTGTCATAGTCCCTCTTAAATCATAACCACATAAAACAAATTGCACCTTATCTATAAGTCCTGCAGATTTAATATTATTAACTACGTTATTAAGGATTTCTAAATCTTTTAAATGTGAAGAACCCCCTAACCACCCAATTCTTACTCTATCACTTTTTTCTGTATTATTTTGATATTGTTTTTCTTTTGGATTTATTGCGTTAGGTAATACAAAAACGTTTTTATTTAATCTTGATATTTCATCAGCAAAAATCTGAGTGGTAGTAGTGATATTTCTTGCCACTTTTAAATTATGTACAATTTTTTTATCTAAACCATTTTTTTTAATTATTTCCCATGCAGGATGGTTAGGTCCGGGAGACCAATGATCATCTAAATCCATAATAGTTTTAACACCTAATTTATCACACCTATCTAATACTTCTTCCATTTTTTCATACGAACCTAAAGTTCTATGATAATGTATTAAATCATATTTTTTTAAAAAATTTTCATTTTCTAATTCAGGTTCATAATCTATATCTACATAAAAATCATTAGGAAAATATTCTTCTAATTTAATATGTGGAATTGTAGAACGGTAATATGATACACCAGTTCTATCACTAGGTACTACTAATACTTTAATTTTTGACATACTTTTAAATTTTATTAAAATATAAGTTATTTTATTAACAAATTAAAGTTTTTAATGGTATTATTTGGTAGTTTAAAATATTTTTTGTAATTTAGTATTATAAAAATTAAATAACTATGAAATATTTTAATAGACATGAATGTATGAGTAAAGAAACTCTAAGGATAATTGGTGAGGCAACAACGGAACTATTTGGTGTAGATGGTGTTAGCCCTTTTGGTGGTGTAGGTAATATGTTATACGGTTTGTATGACGGTTTTGACTACTCAGATAAAATTCGTTCACACGAAGATATGGA
>MDTD01170108.1_pt1 | contig 19303 bp, 18 predicted proteins | sample 811221 | NCBI WGS metagenome assembly MDTD01 (sample SAMN05326646, study PRJNA326480) | marine metagenome | isolation source: seawater | place: Pacific Ocean: South West | collected 2011 | reverse complement strand
TTAGAATTGTAAACGCGCTCGAAAAACTTGATTTATTTGGCTTTTTTGAGATCTTACCAATAATTATCAACACACCTGTCTTTAATTAAAAAGAATAGAAGAGCTTAAAAAGCAATAGTTTATTTGCTCGCTAATTATTACTTTGGTAATACTACTGAATTTGTTACATTAGTATTATAATAAATGAGTGATTTTTTGTTGTATAAAAAGGAGTTGTAATGTCATCAAGCCCAGCTGAAAAAAGTTATAAAACTGATCCTATTCTAATGGCAATCCTAGCGAATCGTTTAAATGCGATTGTTGGCGAGATGACAAACACTTTGCTGAGAACTGCTCGCTCTGCCGTTCTAGCCGTAGTAAGGGACTTTTCGTGTTCATTAGTCACTGCTGATAATAGACTTTTAGCCCCTGGAGAAGGAGTGCCGGTTCATATATTCGGGAGTAGTTTGCAAACAACATCTTTATATGAAATGCACCCAAATTTAAAAGAAGGGGATGCTTTTTTACATAATGACGTTTATATGGGTAACACTCATGCTGCCGATCATATGTATATGGTTCCAGTTTTTATTGATGGTGAGCATATGTTTACCGCTTGCGCAAAAGCGCATCAGGCCGATTGCGGTAACTCTATTCCAAGTACCTATCATGCTTACGCAAAAGATGTCTACGAAGAGGGAGCTTTGATATTCCCATGCGTAAAAGTTCAAGAAAATTATGAAGATGTGGACGATATAATCCGCATGTGCCGAAGGCGTATTAGAGTTCCAGATCAATGGTATGGAGATTACCTCGCGACCGTAGGGGCGGCTAGGATCGGGGAGAGACGACTTAAAGAGCTAGTGGACCGCTATGGTAGAGAGGAAATCAGGCAATTTATCGAAGACTGGTTTGCTTATTCTGAAAAAATGATGATCGAAGCTATAAAAAAACTTCCTTCCGGAACCGTTACCAGAACGACTGTTTATGATCCAATGGAACCAACTTTGCCAAATGGTTTGCCAATCAACGTATCAGTTGAAATTGATCCAAAAAATGCAAAAATTGAAGTGGACCTTACGAAAAACGAAGATAGTAAGGAGTTTGGGTTGAATGAGTCAGTTGCTTGCGCGACAAGCAACGCACTTTGCGGTGTATTTAATTGTATCGATTCTGACGTGCCTCATAATGCGGGTAGTTTCAAGAGAGTTTCTGTAAAGTTAAGAGAGGGTTGCGTCACCGGAATTCCAGAGTTTCCGTTGAGTTGCTCTATGGCCACTACTAATATTGGCGATAGGATTGTTAATGCAACCCAAGCAGCTTTCGCGGAGTTTGGAAAAGGATATGGTTTGGCAGAGGGCAGTATGGGTATGGGTATAGGTGCTGCAGTGATATCGGGGAAAGATGAACGCTTCGGAGGAGCGCCTTATATTAATCAGGAATGGCTGGTGGTAAACGGTGGTCCTGGCACCCCAACTTCAGATGGCTGGTTGAATTATGGTCTGCCGGTAGCGGCAGGACTGATGTACAGAGGTTCTGTAGAGGTAGAGGAGTCCAAACATCCTATTTTAATCAAGCATATGCGCGTTATTCCAGGTGGTGGAGGAGCGGGCGAGTTTCGCGGTGCTCCCGGAGCTGATGTCATGTATGGCCCAAGGTTTGATCCAATGACTGTTGTCACAATGTGTGATGCTCACATTAATCCCCCCCAAGGTGTTCAAGGGGGGCATTCAGGACCTCCTGCTCAAACTTATAAAATAAAAGCTTGTGGAACCAGAGAAAAGTTGCCTGGCGTTGCTGAATGCGAGTTACAACCTGGCGAGTGGATTCAAGGGTTTGATGCGGGCGGGGGAGGGTATGGTGATCCTTTGGATCGGGACCCTGACCGGGTTCTTAAAGACGTTCAGCAAAGATGGGAGACGTTAGAAAGGGCGACAGATGTTTATGGAGTGATTATAAAATCGGATCAAGACGCTCTTTCAGTTGATGTTGACGCGACTGGAGAGGAAAGAACGCGCAGGCGTAATCAATAGAGGTTAATCGTTGTCAAGTTTTATTCCGACCTTGATATCGTGAAATGGAACTCCTCCATCAACACCTATTGGTTTTGAGCTGGTCAGAACATTTATGCCGAGATTGTTTTTGAAATTGGAATTGTGCCAGATACTTTCCGCTACAAGAAGTCCTTCAGTTAGAGATGGTTCATATTCAGCGGTAAGGTCGATCTCACCTCGTTCGTTAAAAATGATTACCGCAGAGCCGCACGTTATTTTATGTTTTTTAGCGTCCTTGGGATTTATCAAGAGTTTTGGCGCCTGCTCCCTTTGTAACGAAGTATTTGTATTTGCAAAACTGGAATTCAGGAAATGCCTCGCGGGTGGAGTGATTAATTTGAAAGGGTGTTTGCCGTTGGGTTTTTCGTTGTTGTCAAGATGGTCTGGAAAGCTAGGAAGGTCATCAATATTTTTCTTAGGTACGAATTTTGTTTTTCCTAATGCGCTCCAATCCGCCTTAAAGTGCCATAATTTATCCTTATGTGCAAATCCATCCAAGAAATGGGACTCTTCGAAAGACGGCTGAGCGTTTATCCATTTGAGCTTTTTAAGGTTGTCTAAAGTTCCCCATCCAGACTTAATTAAAGTTTCATTTATAATTTCTTCTGACGTCATATCGAACCCTCTGTGGTTTAAACCTAGCTTTTTTGCTAGGTCACATATAAGGTTGTGGTTGCTCTTACATTCACCAGGAGCTTCTATTATTTTGGATCCGAGCTGAATATGGTTGTGGCCACCGCTCTGATATAGATCATCGTGTTCCAAAAACATAGTGGCTGGCAGTACTATATCAGCCATTTTGGCAGTGTCGGTCATAAACTGCTCATGCACCACAACAAACAAATCTTTACGTAAAAAGCCCTTGTTGACTTTATTGAGGTCAGGGGCAACGGACATTGGATTTGTATTTTGGATTAGCATCGCCATAACTGGTGGTCCAGCGTGTAGCGCTTCTTTGTTTCCGGAGAGAATTTCTCCGATTCTCGATTGATCCAATAATCTGATTGAAGGATCAATACAGTCGAGCCCTTCGATGAGCGTTTTATCCCAATGATAGATGCTTCCATTGTTCATTAATGCTCCACCACCTTTATACTTCCATGATCCTAAGATTGCTGGAATAGAGGCTACCGCGTGCATGTTACTAGCGCCATTTTTTTGTCGTGTGAAACCATAACCCAGTCTGAAATAACTTCGAGGTTTGTTTCCGAGTAGTTTTGCAAATTGTTTTATATCAGTTTTTTTTAGACCTGTGATATGAGAAGCCCAGTCTAGATTTTTTTTATCTAAATGGGCTATAAATTCATTGTTGAAATCTGTAAAAGTTTTCAGATATTCAATATCATGAAGATTATTTTTTATGAGATAATGCATCACTCCGCAGGCGAGAGCACCATCAGTCCCAGGTTTAACGCATAAAAATAAGTCCGCCTGTTTAGCTGTCGCGTTTCTATATGAATCTACTACGATTATTTTGGCGTTTCTAGCCCTCCTTGCCTCATTAGCATGGCTCATAACGTTTACTTGAGTTACTGCAGCATTTGTTCCCCAAATTATTATATTGTCAGATTCTTTGATCTCAGCTGGGTCCACCCCTAACATTTTACCGGCCCCAGCCAAATAACCATTAAAAGCTTGATTCGTACATATAGTTTGATGTTCTCCTGAATATCTTTTCTCATGCCGGAGGCGGTTAATACCATCTCTCATCACTAGACCCATAGTACCTGCATAATAATAGGGCCAGATCGCTTCGGAACCATATTGTTTTTCAATTTCTATGAATTTGTCGCATATTTCTTCTAATGCTTCGTCCCACGTTATGATTGCCATTTTGCCGGATCCTTTGTTCCCGATCCGTCTCATCGGCTTCAAAATGCGATTTGGGTCATGAACTCTTTCTTTGTACCGAGCGACTTTGCTGCAAATGACCCCAGCGGTGTAAATGTTGTCTGGTGCTCCCCTTACTTTTCCAATTTTCGTATCCGAAATTTTTTCTATTTGCAGTGCACAAGTTGAGGGGCAGTCATGAGGACAGGTCGAGTTGACTAACATTTTTGCTCCTGATTCAATATGAAGTCATAATTTAATGTAACAGAAGTTATTAAAAAATTCGAATTTCTTAATAATGTGATTTCAAATCTACATTCTAAGATTCAGTTAAGGAGTAAGCCTTTGGATAATTGCAATATCTTAGATAAAATCTATTTGAATTATAAAATCAGTCATTGTTAATAATTTTGCATATGTCTGTATTTGATATAATTTCGCCAAATGAACTACTCGCTTACCGCCAAGATCCCAATTTAAGGATTCTTGATGTGTCTACATCGTTGGTACCAAGCGCCTCTGGTGTAGGTTACGACGCATCTTTGCTTAAACAAAATTGGTTGGAATGCCGAATACCAAATTCGTCATATGTTGACGTTATAAAGTTTCTCTCTGAGCCAACTGATACCGTAAGATTTGGAGTACCAGGGGTAGAGAAAATTATAGAATTTATATTGGAATATAATCTTGATTTTGAAGATCGCATTGTCCTTTATGAGCGTTCTCCTTCTATTTGGGCCCCTCGTGTTTGGTGGGTTTTAAAGTACTATGGTTTTGAAAATGTTAAAATCTTAAATTGTTATCTAGACCATTGGGTGTCACTCAAGTTACCAATGGAAAGTGGTCGTTTAATTAAAGAAGCAAAAAGGCAACCTAAACAATTATTTGATAAATTTAATATAGATGCGAAAATGTGGGTATCACAGCAGCAGATTCAAACTGGTCTGTTCGAAAAAAAACTATTACTTGTGAATACCTTATCACCGGAAGTTTTTCGTGGTTTAAAAGTTAGATACGGGAAGGCTGGTCATATTCCAGGAAGTATTAATGTTCACTATAAGTTATTCACAACCAAAGTAGCAGAGAGGTTTTTGTCCGAAAGTACTTGCAAGAGCATCCTGGATCGATTCATCCAAATTGAGAAAGATAAACCCATTGTGCTTTATTGTGGTGGTGGCGTTTCCGCATGCTTTGTTGCTTTTATAATTCGTAATTTGTTTGTTGAGCGCCAGGTTTCAGTATATGATGGATCATTGATAGAATGGATGTCATCAGATTTTAATCCGATCAGCACGTCATCCTAAAAGTAGGTCGCTTAAAAGGACCAGATTTTGGAAGCTTTAATAGCCCTAGCGCACTGAAAAAAAACCTGTTCAATTTTGGTGGTTACAAAAATTTTAGGTATTTTTGTATTGCTTTTTTTATTGTCTGATAGTACTTGATAAGACAACTCAGCTTTTCCTTTGATCCTTAAGCAGTATTGCTCTCGTGGCACTAAAAATAACAGTCCGATATTTTTGTTCGATACCAGATTGGAAAGAGTATCCAGTCGACGATTTCCCGGTTGTTCGATAAATATAAATGTTTTGTCGTCAATTACCTTAACAAAACCTGGCTCGTCACCCCTCGGCGATATTTCACATTCACCTTCATCGCTACACGACGATACTATAAAAAATGATGATTTAGAGATGAATTTTTTATGTTCTGGCGATAGTGCTAATTGAGGCCTTTTTAAAGCTCGCTTTGATGGCTTGCCAATAAGTTGCCGTAGAGCTATGTTCGAGTGTATTAATTCTGTGCTTTTATCATTTATCATATATTTTTGCCTTTTGGATAGACGGATGACATTAACGTCCCCAATAATATCTGAAATTTGCATTAAAAAAAAAGATTGAATTTATCCCTCATATTGGTTCGGTTTTGCTACAATGAACGTATAAATACAATAAAAACTTCAACGTTAATAAGGACCAAAGTATGAAAATATTAATCGCCAAAGAGTCTGTTGAGGGTGAGAGCCGAGTTTCAGGAACTCCTTCTTCTGTGGCAAAGTTAATAAAATTAGGTTACGAGATTTTTGTTGAAACGGGAGCCGGCCAACTCTCAAGCTTTACGGATGAACAATTTCAAGATGCAGGCGCGACGGTTGTTCCGTCCGCTAATTGGGATAATGCCGATATAATTTTAAAAGTAAGAGGCCTCTCTGGTGTGAGAAGTGATAAGTTAAGCGAAGTTGGAAGAATTCGCAAAAATCAAACAGTGATATCTTTCGTTTATCCTGCTCAAAACAAACAATTGCTAGATGACTTAAACGGCATTGACTTTAATTTAGTGGCCATGGATTGTGTGCCAAGAATTTCAAGAGCTCAAAAAATGGATGCTCTGAGTTCAATGGCTAACATAGCCGGTTACAGAGCAGTTGTAGAGGCTGCTAATTGTTTTGGCCGTTTCTTCACGGGTCAAATTACGGCGGCAGGGAAGATAAACCCTGCTAAGGTGCTTGTCATCGGTGCGGGAGTAGCTGGATTGGCAGCTATAGGGGCTGCTCGCAGCCTTGGGGCTATAGTTAGAGCTTTTGATACTAGGCCTGAGGTTAAAGAACAGGTTGAAAGTATGGGGGCTGATTTCCTCCTGTTAGATTTTGAGGAGGACGGTTCAGGTAGCGGTGGATATGCAAAGGTAATGAGCGATGAATTTATTAGAGCGGAAATGGCTTTGTTCACGGAGCAAGCTAAGGAAGTAGATATAATTGTGACCACTGCGTTGATACCCGGCAAACCAGCTCCTATTTTAATAACTAAAGATATGGTTGAATCTATGAGGCCAGGAAGCGTTATAGTTGATATGGCTGCAGAGCAAGGAGGGAATTGCCAGCTATCAAAAGCAGATGAAGTGGTCAGTCATAAAGGAGTCAATATAATTGGGTACACTGATCTTCCTAGTAGACTAGCTGCTCAATCTTCAGATTTATATGCAACTAATTTGGTACATTTGCTTAGCGATATGACACCTGAAAAGGATGGAAATCTGCAATTTGATTTGGAAGACGAAGTTGTGAGAGGAGCCACTGTAATTAGATCGGGAGAAAATATTTGGCCAGCACCGCCTCCAAAATTAAATGTAGCTCAAAAATCTGATAGTCAAAAGCTCGGGTCCGCAAAAGAAGAAAATAGTGTTGACAAAACTAGCAAAAACCTGAGTCAGTTTGTGGTTTTAGGGCTAATAGCTTTAGTCATTTGGGTTTTGGGCTTTTTTGCGCCAGCGGAATTTATGGCACATTTTACTGTGTTCGTGCTCGCTTGCTTTGTGGGTTACCAGGTAATCTGGAACGTCACACCTGCTCTTCATACGCCATTAATGAGTGTTACTAATGCAATTTCGGGGATTATTGTTTTAGGTGCTGTATTACAAATATCTTCGAGTTCAAAGGTGACGATAATCTTGGCCACTGTTTCGGTATTTATCGCAACAATCAATATAGTAGGTGGTTTTACGGTAACTAAACGAATGTTGCAAATGTTTCAGAAATAGGAGAGTTCAATGACAGAAGGAGTGGTAACAGCAAGTTATATTGTTTCAGCAATATTTTTTATTCTGAGCTTATCAGGATTGAGTCATCCCGAGACCTCTAGAAGGGGTAATCTGTTCGGCATTATTGGAATGGTTATTGCCATTACCGCAACGGTCATGAGTGCCCAAGTAACCGCTTACTCGATCTTAATGGTGACCATGTTATTGGCTGCGGCCGTAGGAACAGTTGTCGCAAAAAAAGTGCAAATGACGGAAATGCCGGAACTAGTGGCAATTTTGCATAGCTTCGTAGGTATGGCAGCTGTTCTGATCGGTTTTGCTAGCTTTCTGGAAGGAACAAATTATATAGGGTCTGAAAAGGTTATTCACGATGTTGAGATTTATTTGGGAATATTGATAGGTGCGGTTACATTCACCGGTTCTGTAGTCGCATTTGGGAAATTGAAAGGTGTTATAGACGGCAAACCATTTCTCATTCCGGGTAGGCACTGGTTCAACTTAGTTCTGGGTATTATTAGCTTCACAATACTTATTAAATTTGTCTCATCAGCCAATTACTCAGAGGGCTTAGTTTTACTTTTAATTATGACCTTGATTGCTTTTATTTTTGGAGTGCACATGGTTATGGCTATTGGCGGAGCGGACATGCCTGTTGTTGTCTCAATGTTAAATAGTTATTCAGGATGGGCAGCCGCTGCTACAGGATTTATGTTATCAAATGATCTGTTAATTGTTACAGGCGCTTTAGTTGGGTCGAGTGGAGCAATTTTGAGTTACATCATGTGTAAGGCAATGAACAGAAAATTTTTACATGTGATCGCCGGCGGATTTGGTACCAGCGGGTCAACTGGTTCCAAAGGGTTTGCCGGTGAGGCCCATGAGATATCAGCAGTCGAAACTGCTGAAATTTTTAAGCAAAGCCAAAGTATTATTTTTGTGCCCGGTTACGGCATGGCGGTAGCTCAAGCGCAAGCAGTAGTTCAACAAATTACTAAAAAATTAAAAGAACAACGAAAAAAAGTCAGATTTGCAATACACCCCGTTGCGGGGCGGATGCCAGGACATATGAATGTGCTTCTAGCCGAAGCTAGAGTTCCATACGATATCGTATTAGAGATGGACGAGATTAACGAGGAATTTACTGATACAGACGTGGTGGTAGTTATTGGTGCTAACGACATTGTAAATCCTTCTGCGCAAACTGAGCCGGAAAGTCCTATTGCCGGAATGCCAGTTTTAGAAGTTTGGAACTCGGGTACCGTTGTTGTGCTAAAACGAAGCCTTGCGAGTGGGTATGCTGGAGTAGATAATCCTTTGTTTTTCGGGGATAACACACGAATGCTGTTTGGTGATGCTAAAGAGAGCTTGGACGAGTTATTAAAAAACCTCTAGAAATTAATTTTTCCAGTAGGTCATCGCGAATTTGGGATAAATTTTCATAAGTTCCGGTACAACTCTTTCTCGTATAGTATTTTGCCTGTTTTTATCAGGTGTGGATGTTGTATTAATATGTGCTGAATAATCAAATATAAATCCCGTTTTCATCTTAATTTCTTCCAAGCTATTTCCTGGGTGAATTGATTGTAGTTTGAATATCTTTTTAATCCTATCAAATTTGAAACAACAGAGTTCAGTTATTAAATAATCAGCCCCACCTCTCCTGAAAGTTGATGCATCAGAACTACCAGCTGCGGTAACGAAGTCGACCTTCTTTACGAGGGAATTGATGTTATGACCTAGTTTAAAAAGAATAATCTGTGGGACAACCATATAAAGAAAGGGCGAACCAAAAGCTCCCGACCATCTTTTGGATATTTGGTTTTTATTAGTTATATGATTTAGATTGATATTTGCTTGACCATCAATTTGACCACCGCTTAAGAAAAACGAATCCAATTTTCCTTGGCCCGCTATATCAAATATCTCTGTAGCGCTTTCAGGCGCATATGGTGCTTTTTCGCTCCCTAGTATTATTACTCGTTTTTCATCCTTAGCTTCAATTTTTGCGAGGATTGATGCTGCCCCCGGGATGGGTGACAAAACGCCTACTCCGATAGCGGTTGAGTTCTTAAGCATATTGCAAATTTCAGAGATTAATATTTCAACTTTGTTGGTATTCATTATTTTTAGAGAAAAGGTTTCAAAATAAGAGTTTCATTCCTTCTTGTCGTTTTGGTAATTCCGTCTATATAAAAATTAGAGATCGTATTATTTTTATAATCAGGATCCATGAGCAAATTAGTTTCAACAATCATATCAGCAGTGACTAGTGTTTTCTTTGACGCATGTGCTAATAATTTAAGCTCAGAATCTGACCCGATAAATACGTTACCTTTAGAATCGGCTAAGGGCACATGAAAAAAAGTAAAGTCTGGAATTATTGGCGGAACACAAACGATGAGATCGTCTTTTTTAAAAGGATTACTGATAACTTTCAATTCTTCGCGACTCTGAAGAATGTCTGAGCCGAGCAACCCCCTGATTGGCATAAAGGGTATACCTTTTTCAGCCGCTTGAAGACCTGCATAAATCGCTGGACATGTGGCATCAGTTATTTTGATTGCATTCTTACGATGCTCCGAGTCAATTAAATTTTTTCCTTCCAATGCGGCAGTAAAGTTTTTTGCAGCCCCGCCTTCACCTAGAGAAATGCCTGAGGTTTCAATATGAGAAATTTTTTGGTGTTTAATTAAAAGATCAATTAACAAACCTCCGGTTGGCACAGTGATCACGTATAAATCTGTTGCCGTACTATGAAGAAGTTGGGCTCCCATCTCATAGGATATTGAATTTTTAAAAAGTGCTAAAGAACTTCCGCTGGTAATTGTGGTAACCATATCTTTGCAATTTGAGTAAAATTTTGTAGTCATGATAAAGTTGTTAACTTGAAGTCAAAGATAAATTTTTAACAATGTTTAAAAAACTTAAATTAATCGGTCTCACTGCTACCTTTAAAATAATTGAAAGGATCCTTCTAATTTATCTTGGTTTGAGGCAAGAGTCTAGTTATCTTGGCAAGCAGAAAATCGTGTTTTATAAGACAAAAATCTTTAAGGCGCCTCCATTCCCAACAATTGTTCTTATTCATGGTTTTGGAGCAGATAAAAACCACTGGCTCTCAGTTTCGAGGTTTTTGAGAAGCAAATTTAATTTGATTATTTTTGATGTTCCAGGATTCGGAGAATCTTCTATAAACTCATCTGCAAAATACACGTTGGATGAGCAGGTTAGGGTGATAATGGAATTCCTTTTGCGAATTGTACCGAGTGACCAATTTATTATCGGCGGCAACTCCTTAGGAGGATTTTTCTCTGCCGCAATCGCTGCAAAAGCTCCACAAATAGTCACCGGCTTGTGGTTGCTCGCTCCCGCTGGAGTAACCACGGAACAACATGCAGAAGGTGTGGAACTCATTTTGGAAGGAAAAAATCCTCTGTTGGTTAAAAATTCTTTCGACTTTGCGCGACTCTCACAATTGTGTTTTTACAATCCTCCTGCCAAAGGTTGGTTTTATGAGGTTTTCGAACAAAAAGCAATAAAAAGATTCGCGACTAATCAACATTTATTTACACAGATGTTTGGATCGGTTAGTAGTAGATTGGAGAATCCACTTCAACTTGAGAAAATAGCTAGAAATATTGAATGTGAAACACTGATTGTCTGGGGTGAGAATGATCAGATTATAACGCCTGACGGACTGGGGATATTAACGAAAAACATAAAATTTAATGAGTCAAAATTAATGTTTCAAGTAGGACACTTGCCTATGGTTGAAGCTCCGAGAAAATGCGCTGAAGATCTGATTGAGTTTTATAATAGAAAAATTTTTTCAAAAAATTAATAAGCTGACCACTTGCCTTTATTTTGAACTACTAAGTTTTCTGACTCCAATTTAATTAAATGTGCTAGAAGTGATTTTGATGCCCAAAAATGCAAGCTTTCGTTAACGTCCCCATAAGCTTTTTTGGTAAGTTCTTCCAATGAAGAGGGTTTGGCTCCTGTTATAATCTTTAAGATCTTTTTTTCTCTTTTTGCTCGATGTTGATAGACACGCTCAATTTCTTGTTTTGGCTTATTGATAACCATGCCGTGTCCAGGTCCGATATAGTTAAAATTATATTCCAAAAGCTTGCGTAGTGAATCCATATAGTCTTTCATGCTTCCTGAGGGAGGAATAATAACCACCGTGGTTCCTTCCATAAGATGGTCTCCCGTAATAAGAAATTGGTCTGATTCAATGAGATAGCATATATGATTTGCTACGTGCCCAGGGGTTTGAATGGCCTTAACGGTACTTTCTGAAAATTTCAAAATCTCGTTATCTTCGATTGTTTTTTGTGATGAGAACGTTGTGTCTTGATGCCCGTCATTTTCTATCACACTTCCAAAGAGTTTTGCTCCTGTTTTTTGTGAGATAATTCTAGCCGCTGGTGAATGGTCTTTATGAGTATGAGTTACCAACACGGCTTCTATGGATTGCCCAAAATAACGCAGAATATTTTGGATATGAGATTCCAATGCTGGCCCTGGATCTACTACTATAAAGCTCGAATGTCCTATGATGTAAGTATTTGTGCCCGGGCCTGTCATCTGACTTGGATTTTTTGAAGTTAACCTATGAATGTTGTCCGTTAATTTTACAGGTTTGTTATAATCAATGGCATCTAGTTCAATCATGCTATAATCGTATTCTTTTATTCGTCAGGATTATCCCGATATAATACCTAAAAAAGGGGGTATCATGAAATCTTTATTGTTGGAAGGCAAACTTTTAGCTGAGAAATTTGAGGACGAATTCAGGACTAGAGTTCATAAAATAGCTGAAAAGGGTATGACGCCATCGTTAGCTACTATTCTTGTTGGAGATGATCCTGCTTCGGCCACATATGTAAAAATGAAACAAGCTGCATGTCGAAGAGTTGGGTTGAAGTCGGAAAAAGTTGAACTCCCCGTGAGAACCACTACTAACCAGCTATTGGGTCGGATTGAGGAATTAAACGATAACGACGAGGTGAAAGGTATATTGCTTCAACACCCAGTTCCCTCTGGAATTGATGAGCGTGCATGTTTTGATGCAATTAACGTGGCAAAAGATGTAGATGGCGTCACCACTCTTGGATTCGGAAGAATGTCGATGGGGGTCCCAGCTTATGGCTCTGCCACACCAATGGGAATTATGCGCATTATTCGACACTATGGCATTAATTGTGAGGGAAAAAAAGCCGTAGTCGTTGGGAGAAGTCCTATCCTAGGGAAGCCGATGTCAATGATGTTATTGGCCGTGAACGCAACTGTCACTATCTGTCACTCGAAGACACAAGGGTTAAGCGATATTATAAAAACAGCAGACATTGTAGTTGGCGCAGTGGGAAGACCTGAATATATAAGAGCTGATTGGATAAAAGATGATGCCGTGGTAATTGATGCGGGTTATCATCCTGGGGGTGTTGGAGATATCCAGCTTGAACCGCTTAAAGATCGTGTCTTTGCGTATACTCCGGTACCAGGTGGGGTAGGACCAATGACTATCAATACATTAATAGAGCAAACAATTCAGTCCGCAGAAAAATAGTTTATTCGAGTAAAATAAGATTTATGTCTAATAATCAAAACACAAATGAGGGAATTCTAGCAGGTGTAGTCGTATTGGACCTTACCCAAATGCTGGCTGGTCCTTACTGTACAATGATCCTGGCTGACCACGGGGCAGATGTTATAAAAATTGAGCCTCCTCATGGAGACATGTCTAGAGGGCTGGGTCCTTATGCAGCTCTAGATAAAAAAAGAGAAAATAGTGGCTATTTTCATAGTATAAATAGAAATAAAAGAAGCATCATTCTTAACCTAAAGAAGGAATCTGACAGGAAAATTTTTTTTCAAATGGTTGAAAAAGCCGACGTTGTTATTGAGAACTTTCGATCCGGTGTAATGGAGCGTCTGGGATTGTCTTATGAAAAATTACTAGAGGTTAATAATAAACTTGTTTACGCCACAATAAGAGGTTTTGGGGATCACAGAACAGGAAAGGGTCCTTACAATGATTGGCCCGCTTTTGATATTGTTGCTCAAGCTATGGGTGGGTTCATGGCGATGACTGGGGAGAAAGATTCGCCAACAAAAGCTGGGCCGGGAATAGGTGATATTGTACCTGGAATTATGTGTGCTTTTGGAGTAATTGCCGCCTTGCGGAAGGCTGAGCAAACAGGTCAAGGTGAGTTTGTAGATGTGAGTATGTTTGACGCGATGATAGCTTTCTGCGAGAGACAGATTTATCGTTATTCTTTCGTCGAAGATGTTTCATATGGAGAGGGAAACGATCATCCGCTAGTAAATCCTTTTTCTATTTATAAAGCTGCTGACGGGTGGTATGCCATCGGTTGTGCTTTGGAGTCCCAATGGCAGGCTTTGGTAGAGATAATGGAACTCAATGAATTGAAAGATGACGATCGTTTTAATTCCAACGAGGCTCGAATTAAAAACGCGGAGCTTGTCAGGAAAACGATTACTGAGTGGACACGCTTATATACAAAAGCTCAACTGAAGAATAAGCTGGCCGGAAAAGTGCCGAGTGGTCCGGCTAATAATGTCAAGGATATTTACAGGGATAAGCATTTAAAAGTCAGAGGTATGCTGCAAGACATAGATGTACCTGGACTTGGAAAGAAAAAAATAGCGGGTGTCCCTGTAAAATTCCTAAGAAATCCAGGTTCTGTAAAATCACCTGGTCCAGAACTGGGTTGTCATACGCCCGAGGTTATGGAACAGTTTGGGATTAAAAATTTGAAGGACGATTGACATTGGTTGATTCTATTAATTACTATTTATAATAATGTTAGGTTGGATTAGGCAATGATTATGGAAACGTTTTTCGATTTAGAAGATGTCAAAAACCGGATTAACAATGACAAAGAATATCAGCTCGTTAGCAGATTTTGGTCGACGAATATTCGATTTAAGGTTGAGGAAGAATTTTATTTTATGGAAATTGGGGAGGGTAAAGTTCAGAAATTTTATAGAGGTACCAGTGGGTTTGATCCATATGATATACACATCGGCGGCCCTAAAGATGTTTGGTTAAAAATGTTAGTTAAAACACCTAAACCTTTTTACCATGATTGGTTTGCTGCTTCTTTTCATCATGAATTTGAGTTTGGAGGTAATTTAGAATCGGCTTATGCTTATTATTATGCCATTTTAAGAATTCAAAGCTGTATGGTTGAGAGCATATTGTTAAAAAAAGGGGGTTCATAATGGCTAGATATGCCACCATTACGGGAAAATATATTTACGTGACTGTTGATGGAATAGAGTACAGAGTCTACTTTGAAGAAGCGGGGACCGGAATTCCAATTGTTTGTCAGCATACTGCAGGCTCAGATGGCAGACAATGGAGACATCTATTAGAAGACCCAGACTTAACCAAAAGATTTAGATTCATTGCAATCGATTTACCGTATCACGGCAAGTCTCTTCCACCGGAATCTGTGAGATTTTGGGAGGAAAAGTACGAGTTACATAAAGAGTGGTTTATGAATTTTTGGATCGAGTTAATAGGTGAACTTGAGCTGGTCCGGCCTGTTTATATGGGATGTTCAATGGGTGGTCACTTGGCGGGCGATCTAGCTTTAAACTATCCAGATAAGTTTGCGGCATGTATTGGATTGGAGGCTTCTCTGTGGAGTGGTAATATGGAACGCTTGATCGAACAATGGTGGCATCATCCCCGACTATCAAATGAATCAAAGCCAGCCATGATGCTAAGTCTTTGTTCGCCTAACGCACCTGAAGAAAGAGTGCGAGAAACTGTTTGGATGTATAGCCAAGGCGCTCCATCAGTTTTTGTTGGTGATCTAGTTTATTATGGAATTGAACATGATTTGAGGGACACTGCTAAGAACATAGATACTTCTAAATGTATGCTATACGTATTAGGTGGTGATTATGATTGGAGCGCTCATCCAGCCGCATGCAAAGAACTTTGTGATGCTGTAAAAGGTAGCTCTTATACTTTAATGGAGGGTATGGGCCACTTTCCTATGTCTGAAGATCCGAAAAAATTTAAAGAATATCTTTTGCCCGTGTTGGATCGAATTCAATCCGAGTTCGATAAAGCAAGTTGATCAATAGTTAATGTTAATTGAGCATAACCTCAGCAAACAGCTAATTAGAACCTTTAATAAAACCCTAAACAGAGTCCCAGAAATTGAACCTCTAAAAAAGCCGGCGGTCGTTGCTCTTATCATTAATCAGAGGGATCCCTATAGTATATGTTTCATTGAAAGAGCCCAGAGAAAGGGAGACCCATGGTCAGGCCATGTTGCTTTGCCGGGGGGCAAGATATCGAGAAATGATAAAACATTAGTTGATGGTGTTATACGTGAAACGTACGAAGAGATAGGTATTCAATTAAAAGAAGAATTTATGATTGGTAATCTTGGCGCCATAGAGGCGCCAAATAATTTGTCAGGAAAATCTTTCCATATTATACCCTTTGTTTTTTTGGTTCGTGATTCTTTGGCTGACACAGCGTTTGTTGCTAGTCCTAAAGAGGTGGCAAGCTTTTTTTGGGTTCCAATAGACTTAATTTATCGGGAAAAAGGTTTAACCACGATTGAATATGCTGGGATAAAACAAAAAACTTATCCGGCTATTCCATATAAACAATATTTTATATGGGGTTTGACTTTACGAGTTTTGAGAATCTTTAATAATATGTTAAAGACAGAAGTGCTATTTGATAATCAATAAGGTTTCGCTCCTCTATGAGTGATCCTGTACATGACCCTTTCAAACCCATGGTAATCATTTAACGCATTGTGTTGGCATGCAATATTATCCCATAACGCAATCGTTCCTTTTTTCCATTTGTATCTGCAGGTATACTCTTCTCTTGTTTGTTGAGAAAACAAAAATTGTAGAATCCCGTTGCTCTCCTCATTACTCATTCCTTCAATATGTGTAGTGTGAGCATTGCTGCAGTATAAGCTTAATTTTTTAGTAATAGGGTGAGTTCTTACTATGGGATGAAAAGCGCTGGTTTTTACACTCTCGGTATTTTTTGGGCTGTCTGCTATCCTATGAGTGCGAGTAACTGCTGCATCAGCTTTATCTGATGTGTTATATCCTTTTAGATTTGACAAGATAGCTTTGTACGCTGGAGTGAGATTTTCGTAAGCGAGATACATATTAGAAAATAGGGTGTCCCCTCCTTCTGGCGGAATTTCTACTGCATACAGCATAGAACTAGCCGGTGGTTCGGGTAAATAACTGGTATCTGTGTGCCAAAGTCCTCCAAAATTAATTTTCTCATCTTTCTTTTTTCGCACTTCAACTATCTCAGGAAAATGATCCATGCCTTTTACAAAAGGATAGACGCCTAGTTCGCCGAAGTGTCTAGCAAATTTTATAAACTGCTTTGGCTCAATATTTTGATCTTCAATAAAAATTACTAAATGATTATAAAAAGCTTCCTTTATTTTTTCTATTAGGGTATCAGTCACTTTCTCATTAAGATTGATTTCTCGAATGACTGCCCCTATCTGCGGTGTTAATTTTTCAATATGCATCTGATAAAAATTTTTTTGGATCAAATAAGAGGCTTAATAGAATTTTCTAGTTTTTCGATTATTTGACTATAATGTTCCACGGTTTGATAGCCTTGAGTGTGAACGAGTTGTGTAGCTCCAGCATCCTTATAAGCAACCGCCATTTTTTTTGCTGACTCAAGATCATCAAGGGGTAATGTTTTCATTGCAATAATCTCAATCTTGTCTCTTCCTGCCGCTTTTGCTCGTTTTTTGAGCTCTATTACTTTTGGACCTAACTCTTCTGGAGATATACTAACTGGCATCCATCCTCTTCCGAACCGAATTGTCCTATCAAACGCAACTTTCGCCATTTGTCCAATGTAGATAGGAGGTAACGTGAGTTTTGGTTCTAAAAGTATTTCTTGTTCATTACTGATAACCTTCGAATTTTTTGATGCTTTTAAAAGGAAATCTAGAACCTCATTTGTAATTTTACCTCTATCTTTTAAATTAATTCCCAAAGCGTTAAATTCCTCTTCGAGATAACCGGACCCAACTCCAAGTAGGAATCGATTATTGGATAGTTGCTGTATAGACGCTATCATTTTGGTTGTAACTATTTTCTCTCTATAAGGCAGGACCAAAATTGCTGTTCCAAATTTTATTCTTTTGGTAATGCCAGCTATAAAAGAAGCTAGGCTAAGCGGGTCTATAATGCTTCCCATTGCCTGAGGAACGTTATAAAAATTATTTGCTATAACTGGTGGAAAACACAAGTGATCGTTAAACCATAATGCATCTAGATTTGACTCGTCTGCTGCTAAAACACTGTCACGAATAAATTCTGGAGTAGCTGTTGGCCCCCAGTTCCGTACGTTAATTCCTAATTCCATATTTTTTTCTCGATCTAACCTCAATTTGGTAGTAACTTTATACTCATATATATTAAAGGGAGTATATCAAATGTCGAGTGTCACGGGATCCTGTATGTGCGGTGCAGTTAGCTATACCATGAGAGCAGAACCACTATTGAGTGCAATTTGTCATTGTAAGGATTGCCAAAAACAGACTGGGACGAGTTTTTCACTAGTTTTGGGTGTCCCGAGAGATTCTTTTAGGATCACTGGGGAACTAAGCACTTTTGAGACCATTGGGATGTCCGGGTCTAAAGTTAAGAGGAAATTCTGCGGTAATTGCGGTTCGCCTATGTATTCAGACGCTGATGCGTTCGAAGGTCTTTTATTCGTAAAAAGTGGTACTTTGGATGATCCCTCCGGATTGATGCCAACTATGGAGATTTTTTGCGATGATGCTCAGGACTGGTGTAAATTTGCGGTCCAACTTGATCGTGTGGCTAAAAACCCGCCATCTGCCTGATTGTTTCTGAGCCGATTGGGTTAGCTTGTGTTCATCCTAAGACATGATACAATTTAAAAATTATTTGTGACAAGCTGGGGGTGCATTTTTATAAGTGCTGAGAATAGACCCTTTGAACCTGACTTGATGAATGAGGCAGGGAAGCGAAAGGCCTCTGCTTGATTTATAAACTTAAAAAAACAGAGGAATAATGTATGTCTGACTCCAAGCTGGTAAGTATAAAAACCAAAAAAACCTCACTTAAAGATGTAAATAAGTCTTTCCCTAACTCAAAGAAAATATATATTTCAGGTAGTAGGAGCGATATTAGGGTTCCTATGAGGGAAATATCACAAAGTGACACAATAGTAGATGAAAAAAGGGTAAAGAATGCCAGTTTCCAAGTCTATGACACTTCTGGTTTTTACTCTGATGCTGATGTCCTTGTGGACGTAAACTCTGGATTAAAACCTATCAGAGACACATGGATAGTCGAAAGAAAAGATACAATAAAGTTAGAGGAACACTCTTCCGACTACAGTAAAAAAATGGAGACTGAGCCTGTAAATTTTTCAACCTTTAAAGGCAAGTCTCTTCCTCGTGTAGCAAGGAGAGGTGAAAACGTTTCTCAAATGCATTATGCGAAAAGAGGGATAATTACCCCTGAAATGGAGTTTGTCGCTATAAGGGAAAACGAAAACTTGCAGGAAAATGGTGAGTGCTTCATAACTGACAAGCATAAAGGTGAATCCTTTGGTGCGTCTATACCTAAAATTATAACACCAGAGTTTGTAAGAGAAGAAATCGCCCGTGGCAGGGCGGTCCTACCTGCTAATATCAATCACCCAGAACTCGAACCTATGATTATAGGTAGAAATTTTCTCGTAAAGATCAATGCAAATATTGGTAATTCAGCGGTCTCATCTTCTGTAGAGGAGGAAGTTGAAAAAATGACATGGGCGACACGGTGGGGTGCTGATACCATTATGGACCTTTCGACAGGAAAAAATATTCACCAAACTA
>MDTD01128379.1_pt1 | contig 19305 bp, 13 predicted proteins | sample 811221 | NCBI WGS metagenome assembly MDTD01 (sample SAMN05326646, study PRJNA326480) | marine metagenome | isolation source: seawater | place: Pacific Ocean: South West | collected 2011 | reverse complement strand
TAAAGAGAACACCGGTAGACATTTGGAGAATATCTTTAATAGATACATCTTCATATCCTGTATCTTTGAAGTCATCAAGATAATTTGTTATGGGATCATCCAAAGAATTAATTAATCCTTCTTCGTAAGCGATACCCACTAATGCAGAAATAAATGACTTAGCAACAGACCATGAGATGTGTTTTTTATTTTCGTTATTACCCAACCAATAATTCTCATAAACTATTTCATCTTTATGAATAACTATCATTCCATCAGACCAAAAATAATCTAAATATTCCTGAATATTTTTTTCTTCATTTTCAAACATGAATGTTTCTGGTAAGGATTGAATATTTCTTTTTATTGGTTGAGGATTTTGAGAAGCACTCACATTTCTCGAAGGAAATATTTTATCCATATTAACAAAGTTATAAACAATCTTATTTTTATCGTAGAGTGTTTTAACTTTGTGGACTCGAAGGGCCTTTGGCAAAATAAAGATTGAAAGAACTATGATTATTAAAAGAATTGCAGTTAGAAGAATTTTCATAGTTAATTTGTATTCTTGATAAGTATAAATTATGTATAATTCACTTACACTATTTAAGGAAAATAAAATTGTCTAGGCCAAATAGTCTTACAGAAAAATTATCCAAAAAAGATAAAGATTTTCTTTTTCATCCAAATACAAATCTAATTGCTCATCATGACTCAGGTCCATTCATTTTAGATAGAGGCGAAGGTATTTATGTTTATGATACTGATGGGAATAAATACATTGAAGGAATGGCTGGCTTGTGGTGCAATGCTTTAGGTCATGGAAATCAAGAGCTTGCAGATGCAGCAATGGAACAATTCAAAAAATTTCCTTACGGAAACCTATTTGCATCAAAAAGTCATGAGCCAGCGATTAGGCTTGCAGAAAAATTAGTTGAACTATCTCCATTTGATAAAGCCAAAGTTTTTTTTGGTAGTTCCGGCTCTGATGCAAATGACACACAAATAAAACTATTTTGGTATATTAATAATGCGCTTGGAAAAACTAAGAGGAAGAAATTTATTTCAAGAGTTCAAGCCTATCACGGTGTTACTTTAGCAACTTCTTCATTGACTGGCCTCCCTACAACTCATGGTAATTTTGACTTACCTCAAAATCATTTTTCTCATGTCATGTCTCCTCATTATTTTATGAACAAACATGAAGGAGAGTCAGAGGAATCATTTGTTGAAAGGCTTGGTCAGGATTTAGAAAATCACATAAATAAACAAGATCCAGAAACTATTGCTGCAATGTTTGCTGAACCTCTTATGGGAGCTGGTGGAGTTATAATTCCTCCGCCAAATTATTTTGAGACAATCCAACCAATTCTTGATAAATATGAAATTCCATTAATTGATGACGAAGTTGTTTGTGGGTTTGGAAGGACTGGTAATGTTTGGGGTGCAGAAACCTTTGGTATGAAACCTATTTCAATAACTATTGCAAAAGCACTTTCTTCATCATATATGCCTATCAGTTCAGTGATTATTTCCGATGATTGTTATGACATCATTGCTAAGAAAAGCAATGAGCTTGGGATTTTTGGACATGGTTATACTTATTCAGGTCATCCAGTTGCATGTGCTGTTGCGATAAAAACTCTTGAAATATATGAGAGAGATAATATCCTTGATCACGTAAATAAAGTTAGTCCAACCTTTACAGAAAGATTAAAAAAATGCGATAAATTTGATTTGGTTGGTAATACAAGAGGGATTGGGCTTATTGGTGCTATGGAATTTGTATCAAATAAAGATTCAAATTTAGGTTTTGAAAAAAAAGGCATTGCTGGAAAGATTTTCACTGATCATGCACAAGATAACGGTTTAATTGTCAGAGCAATAGGGGATATTATAGCTTTTTGCCCCCCATTAATTATTACTGATTCTCAAATAAATAACATGTTTGACATAGTTGAAGATTCACTTAAAAAGACTATGGATGATCTAACAAAAAGAGGATTTTTAAAATGATTGTAGGCCTACCAAAAGAAATTAAAAATAATGAACATCGTGTTGGACTAACGCCAGACTCTGTCTCAGAAATATCTGCTAACGGCCATGAAGTTTTCGTCGAAACTAATTGTGGTAAAGAAATAGGCTTTACAAATGAAAGATATGAATCTGCAGGAGCCAAAATTCTCAATACAGCATCTGAAGTCTATGAAAAATCTGAATTGATAGTTAAAGTAAAAGAGCCAATGGAGTCTGAAGTTCATTATTTAAATTCAGAGACTACGCTTTTCACCTATCTCCATCTTGCAGGGAATCCTTTGTTAGCAAAAAAACTAATAGATACAGGTGTCAGAGGAATTGCATATGAAACAGTAACTAGTCCTGATAATACCTTTCCACTTCTTGCTCCAATGAGTGCAATTGCTGGCCAGATAGCTTTTAATGTAGGGAACTATTTTTTATTAAAACAAAATAGAGGAAGAGGCGTTCTGATAGGCACATTGAATGGCGTTGATCTAGGGTTAGTAACTATTATTGGATGCGGAGTTGCTGGAGAAGAAGCACTTCAAAAAGCTTTAAAAAATGGTGTTCAAGTAAACTTAATTGATTTATCTGAGGAAAGACTATTTCAACTAAAATCTAAATATGGTGATGAGAAGATAAACTATATTGCCTCAACTCCAAAAGCTATTGGTGAATCGATTAAAGATTCAGATTTGATATTAGGATCTGTTTATTCTCATGGAAAAAATGCACCAAAAGTGATTACAGATAATATGCTTGATTTTGTAAAACCCGGTGCAGTTATGGTCGATATTTCTATTGATCAGGGTGGCTGCTTTGAAACATCCTCACCCACAACACATGATGATCCAACCTTTGTTCATAAAGGGATAGTGCATTATTGTGTTACAAATATGCCCGGAGCCGTTCCATTGACAGCGAGCAATGCTTTAAATAGGGCTACAATCAGTTACATTCATGAATTAACCAATAAGGGCATAGATAAAGCATTAAACGAAAATAAGCATCTTAAGGATGGATTAAATATTGACAAAAAAGATGTCCCTAACAAATTAGTGCGGGAAGCTCTTGATTCTTTACTAAATTAAATTTAAAGCCATAAGAACCAAACAAATTATGGATCCAAACCATACTATGGATCTATGGGGATTTAGTTTGTAAACATAACAAATAACGTAAGCAATCCTAAATATTATCCATGAAATTCCATAAGCTGTTGAATCAACTCCAGTTATAATTGAAAGAACAGCACATGCAAAGAAAATCGGCAAACTTTCTTTAAGATTCTCAGTGGCTGAATGAATTCTAACAACATGACGTGGAATATTTATATCTCGATTAATTAGTTGTTTAACGTTTAAATAATCTGAATTATTTCTGAATGTTAGAATATTAGGCAACATCAAATGTAGCAAATACATTAACATTGTTGCTAAAACTACATAAAGCATTATCAATATATTAGCATACGTCCATAATGTTAGAAATTTCCAAAACATTTGAATTGTTAATTTCTTATGTGATTTAATAATAGTATGTTTACAAAAATGCAAGATGGAACTAAAGAGGAGTGGGAGCATATTAGTCAAGAACATGCTCCGCATATTATGGATATGCCAACAAGAGTTATTGAAATGCTTAAACAACTTGAGGGTCTCTCTCTAGGTTTTGGCACAAATCAACTTCATCATGCCCTTCAAACAGCAACTATGGCTAAAAGAGCTGGTGCAGAGGATGAAATGGTCTTAATAAGCCTTATTCATGATATGGGTAAAGTCGTGAATGTTCCAAATCATGGCCAAATTTGTGCAGAAATTATTAAGCCATATGTAAGTGACGATGCTTACAACATTATCCGCACTCATCAAGACTTTCAAGGTGAGCATTATTATCACTATTTAGGTAAACCAAGAGATCTTAGAAAAAACTATGAAAATGAATCATGGTATGAGAAAGCTAAGCAGTTTACTGATGATTGGGATCAGGCGGCTTTTGATCCTGATTATGATACTGAGCCTTTAGAGTATTTTATCCCGTTAATTAAAAAATTCTTTAGTTTCCCAAAAACTATCTAAATCAGACTATATGTTCTTCTCTATCTTGCCTGGCAGTGTATGTTTTACCACTTTTTCCTTTGTATGGCTTTGTAATTCCTTTTGAACCGGGTTGGTTATTTACCAACGTAAAGAAACTAAAACCCATCACAAAACATCCTAAACCAAGAAGAAAATATTCTATTCCAAAGAACAGAAGGCCAACTAAAAGAACAATCTGACATGAAGCAATGAAATAATTAGAATACATATGTGAATTTTGTCATATTTCAGCCAAAATACTATAATCATCAGTAAATTTAATCGTTTAAGGGGAAATTATGAAATCATTAAAGTATTTATTATTAACTGTTTTCTTAGTAAATATGTCTTTGCTAGCTCAGGAGAGCAATGAAAATAGTTCTAATGATATAGAAGAAGTTATTGTAACAGCTACCTCTAGAGAGACAACAATCTTTGAGGTTCCTTATAATATTTCGGCTGTGTCAGGATCTGATATTGAATCAAAAGGTATTCAAGATACTGCTGAACTTCTTAGAAGTTTTGCAGGTATAAGTACAATAGATAGAGGATTCAGAAATGCTGGAACAATAAATAATATAAGAATAAGAGGATTAAATGTTGACTCAAATGCACTTCAAGATTTTCCAGTAAGTGCAGCAGCATCAGTTTCCACTTATGTAGATAAAACTCCTGTTTTTGCTAATTTTCTGCTTAAAGATTTAAACAGAGTAGAGGTTTTAAGAGGACCACAATCAACGCTATATGGATCTGGTGCACTCGGTGGCACGGTTCGATATATTACAAATAAACCATCTTTTGATGCATTTTCCTCGACAGTAAATTTAACAGCAAGCCAAGTTAAAGGCTCCGATGATATTGGAGACAATGTGGATGTTGTTTTAAACATTCCAATATTGAGCAATATTGCTTACAGATTTGTATCCTCTAAATCCGATTATCCCGGTATTACTGACTATGTAAATGTTCATGAAGTATCTGATTTACCAGCTTTTGATCCTTATCTTTTGGGTCTTATAGATGGCTCAACTGGAGTACCAACATTAAAAAATGGATTTGGTTCAGCGTTAGATTTTATGACTTCTCCCCCAGTAATCAATGGTGTGAAAGATGCTGATACCGTTGACGTTGAGTTCTTTAGACATAAAGTGCTATTGGATTTATCAGATAATGTTGAGTTGCTAATTACTTCAACCACGCAAGAGGATATGGTAGGTGGAAGAAGAGCACCATCTACTGGAACAAGATACATCCTTGATAATTCATGCACAGATTTAACAGCAGCAGACTGCTACTCAACCTCAACATACGGAAGTTACGAAAATGGAGCGGTAATGCTTGAACCGTCGGAAAGAGATGTGAAGCTCAGTACCATTGAACTTAATGTTGATGGCTCAAGTGCTGATTTAGAAATCTCTGTGTCTGATTATGAGAGAAGCTCAGAAAGTATTACTGATAATACTGGTTTTTTTGCTAACGGAGGTTTTTTAACTGGCCCTGCAGGATATTACCAAGATGTATTTGCTGTAGGAGGGATTTTTGCAATACCTCCCAGACCTTATGTTGCTGCAAATAGGCAATATGATAATAGTGGAAATACATTAGAAGTAAGATTGATTTCAGAAGAATCTGACGTTTTGGATTATGTTTTAGGCTTTTTTATGCAAAAAGAATCTTTAACAAGGATGCAACAAACATATATTAAAGGTACGAATGCTTGGAATGGGTATTACTGGGGCGTTGATCTTATTATTGATCCTCTAGAAAAAGATTTTGATTATCGCGTCTCTGAGACTGTAAGACAAAAAGCGGCCTATGGAGAATTAACATATCATGCATCTGGTAAGCTTGATGTAACACTTGGCTTCAGACACTTCTCACTAAATGCAAGCGGTTCTTCTGATATGAGCTTTGCTTTATATGATCTTGGCCCATCTACCGGCCTTCATAGTAATGATGAATCAGATACGCTTTATAAACTTAATATAGCTTATATGCCAAAGGATAATCAGACATGGTATGCAACGTTATCTGAAGGTTTCAGAAGAGGAGGCGTGAATGCTGTTCCAACAGAAGGCTCATTTATTGAGGAAGCTGGCTGGGTTCCATTTGAATCAGATTCAGTATTAAACCTTGAGCTTGGAACAAAGGGCATTACAAAAAATGATGTTTATTACAATATAAGCGTTTATAGAGTTGATTGGAATAATCCACAATTGAATACTGACACACCAAATTATAGTTTCTATGCTGTGATTAATGGAGATAAGGCACAGACTAATGGTATTGATATTGAATTAAAGGGAACTGTTGGTCAGCTAGATTGGGATCTAGGATATGCTCGAAATAAATCAGATCTTAGAGCCGATTTGCTAACACCCTCATCAGTTCCTACTGTCTATGCTCCAAGCGGCACAGGTCTTCCAGGTACACCTGAAGACATGGTAAATGCGGGATTAGCATATACACATTATTTCGATAGTGGTTGGGGAGTAGTGCATAGAGCAAATATGTATTATCAAAGTGATATGAAAAATCATTTAAGTCCAAGCGCTAGCTATTCTCAACTTTTAGACTCATTTACCATTGGGGATTTATCATCAACATTTTTCTCTGATGATATGTACATAAGTCTTTTTGTTAAGAACTTGATGAATGAGAGAGGTGTAACTGGTATGTTCAAAAGTGAATCATTCGGACCAAATCCATCTGCAGGATTTTATGGAAGTAATGATAGAGAGTTTATAGCCCTACCAAGAACGGTCGGAATCTCTATAGAAAAGTCATTCTAATACTAATTGTATAGATTACTTCTTCTACTAATCATTTGCCCAGGTCTTTATTCACAAGATCTGGGCAAAATTTTATGGGGTGAAGCGCAATTATCCACCCCCTTAAATTTCGATTATATTTCGTCAAAAATTAATGGCACAAATACTAGAGAAATCTCTGGATATTTTTCTATAAACTCCTTTCCCAAAGGATTAGGTTATGAGATTTTGAAAGATGAAAAAACCTTTAAAAATAGAAAAAATAATGAGCTATTTGTAGAGTTTCCTACATTTAAAATATTTATTTCTGTTCAGGGTAATGATGTTCTTATTTCAAACAAAAATATTCAATTAACTACGCATGATTTTTGGGATTTAAGCTTTTCTGATGGAGCAGCATGGTCTGAAAATGATCTAACCTATGTTACTGCTCCGTTCTCTTTAATTCAGAAGAATGCTAACTGTACACATAATGGGATTTTTATTTTTTCTATTAATTCAAAAAATGAGATTTCAAAAACTATCTTTCAAATTTCCAGTGAAACATGTGCGTATTTTCAATTTAATTATGTAGCTATTTTTAACTCATTCTTTGAACTTGCCTACAAGCAAGAAAAAATAATTACTAAATCATCAAACGTAAAATCATTTAAAGATCTTTATGCAAAATATCCGAATATTATAGAGGGATCTTTTGCTGACTCTAATTTATTTAATAGTGATGAAGTGACTGCATATGGTTTTTTTGATGGAGAAAATCATTTTATTGGTACATGTAAGACAAGATCAGGTAACTATCCATTTTGTAAGAATATTCTTCTTCCTGCATATTCACTTACGAAGACTATAAGTGGCACTTTGGGAGTTGCATCCTTTGAAAAAAAATATGGCTCCATTAGTGATGTTCTCATACAGAATGTTGTTCCAGAGTGCTCAAATAGAAGATGGAAAAATGTAACAATTGAGAACTTGTCTGATATGTCTAGCGGGAATTATAGATCCTCTTTACATTACGAAGATGAAGATAGCCTTTCTTCAGTTGATTTTATATTTAATAAGCTCAGTCATAACAAAAAATTAGAATTTGCTTGCAATGCTTATCCAAAAAAGAAAAAGCCTGGAACGCAGTTTGTTTATCATACCTCTGATACATATTTACTTGGAACAGCTTTAAATAATTTACTTAAAGACAAGGAAGAGAAAGATTTTTTTGAAGACATATTGATTCCTATTTTTAATGAAAATAATTTTAGTCAAAAAATAAAATATATCAGAAGAACTTCTGATGAAAGAGCACAACCATACAATGGGTGGGGTATGTTTTTGAATAGAGATGATTTATTAATGTTAAATAAATTATTTAACTCGACCAGCCGACATAATTTTTTTTCAAAAGGATTCTTGGATGAAGGGCTACAATTAACTTCAGACAGAGGTTTGTTAGCCTTGAGTGAAACAGATATTTTTTACAATAATGGTTTTTGGGCTGCAAGATTTAGCAAAGAGATTTTTGGCTGTAAGCAAGACCTAATGATCCCATTCATGTCGGGTTTTGGAGGAATAACAGTTGTGTTTTTACCGAATTCAATGGTGTACTATTACTTTAGCGATAATTATACTTTCTCATGGTATTCTGCTGTATACGCAGCACATAATATTAAACCGTTATGCTAAAAGATATTAATCAGGATAGTCTTCTAAATGCTTTCTTTCTCTCAGTTTTAGCTACTGCAGGTCTTTTTTATGTAAACTTGGGTGGGTCATTTCTCTCAGCTTTTGTAGATGGTCTTAATATTGAAAGAGACGCAGCTGGTTTCATAGTAAGTGCCAATAAGTATGGCGCAGCTTTTGGAGGATTATTGGCTGCAATTTTTATTAGAAGAATTATTTGGAGGCAATCAGCATTTTTGCTTTTATTTGTTTTAATTTCCATTGATATCATTTCGTCTCAAATAAACAATGCTAATTTATTAATTTTGATAAGATTTTTTCATGGTTCTGTTGGCGGCTTCCTTGTTGGGATTGGCTTGTCTGTTATTGCAAGAACATCTTTTCCAGATAGAGTTTTTGGAATGTTGATGGTTGTTCAATATTCTTTTGGAAGTATTGGAATTTTTACAGTACCAAGACTTGTGGACTCTTTTGGATATGGAGCTGTCTTTTTTGTATTAATAACTTTTAGCTTAATGACACTTTTTATACTTCCACTTATACCAGATCCTCAAGAAAAGTCAGAAACGATTAATAAATCAGGTACGCTGTCACTGCAATCAAAATTTCTTCTAGCTATATGCCTTCTAAGCCTATTCTTATTTCAGTCATCAAATATGGGAGTCGCAGACTTTGCATTTGAGTTAGGTAAAGATATAAATCTCAACAATAATGAAATTAGTAATCTTCTTACCATTGCCAATATTATTTCTATAAGTGGGGGTGCATTTGCATATATCATCGCAACTCGTTTTGGTAGGACAATACCACTTTTATTTGGTTTCCTCATTGCTGCATTATTTACTAATCTATTAAACTTTTCCGAAAATATAACTATTTACTTTATTGCAAATTCTATTACTGGCATAACATGGGGATTTGTCATTCCATATTTATTAGGTTTGGCTGCAACTTTCGATAAGTATGGTCAAATGGCAGCTCTTGCAGGGTTTGTTTCAAAGATTGGTCTTGCCAGTGGGCCACTAATAGCTTCATTATTAATTATTGACTATGGTTTTAAAGCCATCATTAATCTAGCAACTTTTGGACTGCTTCTCGGTTGCATACTAGCTGTATATGCAAGCAATCAATCATCAAAATTAAAGTATGAATGAAATTAAGCTAGCAGCTCTTCAACTTAACTTAAAAAAAACTAATAATCTTGAATATCTGTTAGAAGAATTAAATAAATTAGTAACTAGAAGAAATGACTTAGATTTAGTTATACTCAGCGAGCTCGCTGTTGGAGGATCCGGAGCAAAGAATTGTAATCACCCATTAAGCAAATATATAAAAGTCTTTTCTGAATTTGCTAAAACTAATAAAATTTTTTTGATTCCTGGCACTTTCTATGAGGAAGATAGACATAAGATATTTAATGTATGTCCAGTCTTTAATAGGGAGGGTGAACTAGTTGCCAAAGCAAAGAAGATTTATCCTTGGTTACCATATGAAATTGATGTTGATTCTTGTAATGAAATATGTGTTTTTAACATAGAAAATAAAGGAAACATTGGTGTTCACATTTGTTATGATCTTTGGTTTCCTGAAACTGCAAGAGCACTTGCTTTAGCCGGAGCTGAATTAATTGTTAATCCCACTATGACGCCAACAAAAGATAGAGATATAGAAACAGTTATGGTGCAGGCTACTGCTGCACAACAGCAATGTTACTATGTAGACCTAAACGGAAGTGGTGAACAGGGAAATGGTAGATCGCTGATCTGCGATTTTGAAGGATCAATTTTGGTTAAAGCCGAAAATGAATATAAGATTTTAGAGGCTAAAATAGATTTCGATAAAGTTAGAGAATCAAGAAAAAAAGGTTTTATGGGCTTGGGTCAACCTCTTAAGAGTTTTCGGGATAATCCATTTAATCCAGTAAAATATATGAATAAGGAATATCTTGAATCTCTTGGAGATTTAAAAAAAAATAAGCCCTGATTTACTGTAATATAAAGTCACCACTTTTAAGATCAATTACACTGTCGACTTTGATAAGACTCCAATGTGTAAAATTGTATTTATACGAATGTTTTATAGGCCTTCCAACATTATTTATATATAAAAGCTGTTTAGAGGCCTTTAGTGCCTTAAAGTCAAAATATTTACAATCATAGGCCTCTTTAATAGTATTACTGGTAAAGTCATACCAGTAATACTTCCCACTTTTATCTACAAGATTAAAGCATTTAGCAGATGAGATATTTTGATTTTTAGTTCTTCCTTTAGCATTAATATTAAATGTAACTATTGCATAACCACTAATTCTTTTTGCATAGGCCGATTTAGGATATTCTGGTTTAAACTTAGCCACAGCTTTAAAATCATCACTAAAAGTCTGGAATGCAAAAAAAGAAAAGATTAGAAAAAATTTATAAATTAATTTATTTGTGTTTATTTTGATCATATGATTTATGCCTGCCTACAACAAAATCTCTTTTAGATAAATGTTTTGTTTTTCTTCCATTAACTCTTTTTCTCCAAAGCTTATAAGAAGATGACTTGAGATTTTCTTTCATTAATTTTTTAACCTCATGCTCATTCATTCCAAATTGCAATTTAATGGCATCAAAGGTTGTTCTATCTTCCCATGCCATTTCAATAATTCTATTGATATCTGAATTTAGCGGAGTTTTATGTTCTGTCATCAGTTAAATGTTAATCCACCATCAACTGTTAGGTTTTGACCGGTAATTGATCTAGATTTATCAGAGGCAAAAAATAACACAGCGTCTGAAAATTCTTCGATTGTAGTAACCTTTTTTAATGGCGTCATATCAGCTATAGCATCAAAAACAAAATCTGGAGTTGCTGCACTTGCATCAGTTGTTCTTAATAAACCCCCTGAAACCATATTAACTGTTATTCCCATTTGACCAAGATCTTTAGCAAACGTTCTAGTCAAGCCAAGTAGAGCAGCCTTAGCAATTGTATAATCGTGATATGGAACAACTGGATTTTGTACAAGGTTTGTTCCTATATTAATTATTCTTCCATACGAATTTTCCTTCATTGAAGGAATCAAATTTTGTATCAAATTTAATGATCCTTTTAAGGTTACATCTAAATGATTTTGAATTTCTTGCCATGAAATTTCTTCAGCTAATTTTCTGTCATCACCATTGAAAATATATTTAGGAATAGCATTATTAACTAACACCGAGGGTAGGCCTTTAAAGCTTTCATTTATGTCTAATATGAGATTGGAAACATCTTGTGAGTTTGAAACATCACAATAAAATGCTTTTGAATCATCTCCAAGCTCAGCCTCAAGAATTTTTGCTTCACTTTCACTCTTAAAGAAATTAATTGCTACTTTATAATTATTTTTTATAAAAGCTCTCGCCATAGTTGCACCAAGACCTTTACTTGAGCCAGATATTAAAACAATTTTTTTATTCATATAAATTATTTTGCATTATATACATATATTGTTTTTCTTTGTTAAAATTAAGTGTGTTTAAATATTATACCTACCTTGTTTTTACGCTTTTTTTAATTACATCTTGTGGTGGAGGTGGCGGTGGCGGTGGAGATGCAACTGCACCAACTCCATTACCAATAGTTTCTTTTTCAGCTGACCCAACCAGTCAAGAAATTAATAATAATATTACTCTAACATGGTCATCATCTAATACTTCATCATGTTCAGCTTCTGGAGGATGGAGTGGCTCAAAAGGTACATCAGGTTCTGAATCAGTCCAGATAACTTCAGTAGGAAATATCAGTTTTTCAATAAATTGCTCAGGACCTGGAGGGAGTAGATCTGCATCCGTAACTGTCGAGGGTTATAGGGTGACCGATGGAGTTGTTGTTGATGGGTATATCTCCGGAGCTGAAGTCTTTATTGATCAAGATTCAAATTTTATTGTTGATCTTGGTGAGAGTACAACGACCTCTGATAATGACGGTAAATTTACTATTAAATATTCAGATGGTAATTTAATTTCATTAGGTGGAACAGATCTAGATTCTCAAACTCTTCTTGATAATTTTCTCATTCTGCACAAGATGACTGGTCATAGTGACTTTAAAACTATCACACCTGTAACTTCAGTAGCAGCATTTTTATGTATTAATACTGGTGAAGAATGTTCAGGAGGAGGTTCTGGAGCAGATATAAAAACAATTCTTGGTATTGATAGCAATATAGATATTTATACATTTGATCCAGTTGCTAATAAAGGAGATGGTGGAGTTAATGATTATCTTTATGAAAAAGGAAATCAGCTAACTATCTTAGCTTTTGCGCTACAAAATATAACAAATAATTTAAATAATCTTTCAGAAACAACTCAGGATTACTTTAAAGCTATCGCTGAGGAGCTTGATAATCAGTATATTTCAACCTCCACGAGAGTTGATATTGAGACAGAAGAATTTATTCGTAAGACCCTAGAAAATCTTATTACAGCTAAAAATATTTCCATAGACGAGAACATCAAAGAAAACACTATAGTTGCTCTTGCTAGTGTCATGCCAATTATTTCAGTTAAATCAAATAATGATCTTACTACCTCAATCATTAGATTTGGAGTGAGTACCCTTCAGAATGATATTGTTGCGATTGCTAATGGCACAGTGTCGGAAGAAACTCTTAATAGCTATAAAACAAATATCATTGAATATATTGCTGAAGATCAAAATATTGATAGCAATGAAATAACGCCTGATGTATCTGCTCTTAATGACTCAACATCAACTGAAGAAGATACCCAAGTAATTATCTCTGTTTTAGTAAACGATTCTTATATAACAACAGCACCAGTTTTAATATCTGATTTTTCAAACGGCAGCAATGGTACAACATCACTTTCTCAGTCTTCTCAAGAAATTATCTATTCACCAGATTTAAATTTTAATGGCACAGACACTTTTACTTATACCATTCTTCAAGGTGACAAATCATCAACAGCAAATGTTACTGTAGATATCTCTCCTGTAAATGATGCACCGACCATTAACCTAGCATCAACAATTCAAACACCGGAGAATAAATTATCAATACTTACAGTGCCAATCAATGACGTTGATGAAGATGATTTAACTCTCTCAATCAGTGGCTCAGATGCTGATGCATTTAATCTTTCATCAAATCAAGTCCTGTCATTTAAAAATGCTCCTGACTATGAAAGTGATAAAACATCATATGCAATTACATTTACATTAACAGATGGAGAAGAAACTGTTACCAAGGATGTTACAGTCATAATAACAAATATTAATGATAATTCTCCAATCATTGAAACATCAGGTTTTACAGTAAATGAAAATGAAACAGCAGTTGGTACTATATCAACTTCAGATGTTGATGGGGATGCTGTTTCTTTATCAATTTCTGGAACAGAATTTTTTATTACTACAGATGGAATTTTAACTTTTGTATCTGCTCCAGATTATGAAACCAAACAATCTCATTCATTAACAATTTCTGCTTTTGATGGCTTATATATAACTAACAAAGAGATTGAAATAACTGTGAATGATCTTAATGATGAGACTCCAATTTTACCGAGTGATTTAGGATTTTTACCTGGCTCTGGTATTTTAGAAAATCAATTAAGTGTTGGCTCTGTAACAGCAACTGATGCTGATGCAAATTCACAACTCGTTTTTTCACTTAGTGGAGATGATGGCGATGTCTTTAATATAGATACTGCATTAGTTAATGGAACTTGGACTGGCACAATTACTTTTAAAGAAACACCTGATTTTGAATCAAAACGCCAGTATCAAACAACTATATCTGTAACAGATGGATTAAATGCCGCTGATCAAAGCATGGATATATGGGTTGATAACGTGCTTGAAGATATTATCTCAAGCACTTTTGAAATATCAAATGGCACATTTTCAGAAGCTCCTGTTTTAACAGCAACTCTTTTATTAGATAGTGATACGAATGCAAAACAAGTTTATGCTCAACTGAGATCTACAGCATTTGCTCAAGAGATTTACTGTGGTGGTCAAACAAAATCATTTCCAATGACGCTTTCCTCAAACAGTGAATCTGGTGAAATATGGACACTTGAAGAAACGCTTAATTTGGAAGCAAATTCTCAATGCAGGTATGATGTAACTTATGGAATAAATCTATATTCTGATTCGTCAACAGATTCAATTTTGACAACAGAATCAATTCCTCCAACAGATGGAAAACATCTACATATATATAACTCAATTTTAAATGAAAATGATTTACAAGCTTCAATATTTCATTTTCCTAAATTAGCTATTGATGGATCAAATACCCAAGCTTTGGTTAACTTTAATAGCAAAGACTCTAAAAACCTATTGATTGATGGTAGACATACTTTTTTATATTTACCCGAACAGATTTATCCTGAACTTTGTGAACTAGTTACATATAACGCAGGCGAACAAGATGATTTTGGAAGAATTATTGAGAGAAATACTCCTATCCTTGCATTATTCAATAACAATTGCTTTGAGGCAATTGCTCCAAATTATACAGATCCTGAAATTGTAGAATTTGAATTTTACTTTTATTCTCTATCACCGATGTATGCTGCAGATACATATATATATGGAGCAAGAAAAGGTCAAGGTGATTTTCTTAATGCTGATGAATATGGAGGAACTCCTTCAAGAGAACTGCAATGGAAAATGGCAACTATTCTAGATGATGAAGGTCATATTGGTTATGTAAAACATACTTTTGAAAGAGAATTCCTAGATACCGATGCGCAACTTGGTTTTGTTAATGTAACTCCGTTATTAAATACTTATGCAGGCTATGCAGGAGACACTGTAGCCTTTATTTTAGCGGGAGGTGGCGATGAGGCTGATGTAACAGCTCCTTCCATTACAAATGTAAAAATTGAACCATATCAAGCAACTATAGATCCATTGCGTGATTATATGAAATTTACTGTGGACTTTGAAAATACAAATGCCCAGACATCTATTAGAGATATTTGGATAGAAACAATTAGTCCAAATTGCACACAAAGCATCGTTTATGTAAGAGATGACGGTGATGGTAAGATTCCACTGAGCTCAACCCAAGCAATCGCAACTATTCCTTTTCTAACCAATCAAAGAGGAACCTATATAATTAACTCACTCAATATAAATGACTGGGGTTTTGCAGAAAACACCTATATGCCATCTTCTTCTTACTCAGAAATTTCTTCTGTTGGTGGGTATATTTCAGGATCACCACATCCTGCTATAAATACGACTTTTACAGTAGGAGATGGAAGTAGTGATACTTGTCCCTTTTTTACTGGCTATGGAGATACCACAAATATAATAACTCCTGACGAGGAGCAATTAAATATTGGTACTTTTACTGCAGTATCAGGTTCAAATGATTCAATTATTTATTCAATTAGCAGTGAAGACAATGATTTACTCAATGATGTTGAATTAAATACATCAACAGGAGAACTGAAGTTTCTTGAAGCTCCGGATGCAGATACTGCTGGTGGAGATATTTCTGCAATGAATAAAGGTACTCTAACAATAACTGCTCAATCGACTAATAACTCTGAATTGGCAAGAAATTTATCTCTAGAAGTTATCTTAAAGAATCTAAATGATAACCCTCCAACAATTGTTACAGAATCGATAAGTGGTGATGAAAATCAAACTGCAATAGGCTGCATATCAGTTACTGATCCAGATTTTGGTCCTGTTTCTGCTATTCCTGCTCCTGTTGTTGGTGAAGAACCGACAACAGAATGCGCAAATCCAAGTGGCACTATTGATGACCGTTATAGAGAGTCTGCAACTTATACATACAGTGTAAGTGGAGATAATTTAGCTATAAATAATTCTGGAAGATTATCATTTCTTGAAGCGCCAGATTATGAAACAACATCTTCTTTTAATGCTACAGTTACAGTTACTGATGGTGTCTATACTACAACCAAAGATATTATTGTGAATGTAAATGATCTTAATGATAATTCACCATCAATAACATCTAGTACCACTTTTACAGTTGATGAAAACCAAACGGGTGTTGGCTCAATTACTGTATCTGATCCAGATAGTAATAGCAGCTTTACCTATTCAATTGATGCTGATTATAAAGATGGTATCTTATTTAATATTGATTCATCTGGAGTAATTACATTTATTGCTAATCCTGACTATGAAACAAAAAGCGTCTATAAGATTAGAGTCAATATTTCAGATGGGGCATATACACTTACACAAGTATTCACAATTATTCTCAATGATGTTTGTGATCATGAAATACTTTTCGATGGCTCAAACTATTCATCTCTTGCAAACAATGGAACTCTCGAAATTAGAGAGGATTATGATAGTCAGATCTATTATGGAAGAGATGATACGAAGGAAAATTCTCTTTATTTAGCTGGCCTCTCATTTAATTCATCTGATTATGATGTTTGTGCTGCACCAAATTTTAATGAAATCTTTGATATATCATTAACAGGGCCTGATAGTGATCTCTTTGAACTATCGTCATCTCAAGCTAATGATAATGATACCTATTACCTTTATTTCAAAGAAAAGAAATTAGATTATGAAAATCCCATAGATTCAGATCAAAATAATGTTTACGAATTTACTATTAATTCAGAGCTGGGCGGTGTAACAGAAACAAAAGACATATCTATAACAATAAAAAATCTTCCTGAGATCGGATATGTAGATTCAATTTCATTAGATGAAGAAAATAATAATTTTCTTTTAACGTTTATTACTAATCATGATTTACCTGCTGATACTTACTCTCTTCGTTTTGCTATTGGTGGTCCCTCATATGCAGCTAGCACATCCGAAAGGTTATATGCAACTGCTGTTTATGATTCAAATCAAAGTACATATAATTTAGTAATTGATGGTATTTCAGGTTTGGCAGCTGGTGAAAGTATCATTTATGGTGGTTATTATGAGGTATATTCAATTGAAGTTCTTAATTCCTCTGGTTCTGTTTTACAGCGAAATGTCTTATCAAGAGTAAGCGGAAATAGAGTATTTTATTATGAGAGGTCAGATGGTCTCAATTATCCTAAAATAACAAGTGTTTCAGGCGATCTTGAATTTAATAATGCCTCAAACAGAACAGCTGGTACGGGGACAGTAACTACTTCTAATTCATTTGTTGATTATAGAGATGAGTTTGAATCACAAAATTTATACCTTGGGCTAAGATTAGATTTTGATTCAGGATTTAATGGAAAAGGTGATGAAGTTTGGCATCAAGGAGATTATGCTATTATTGAACCTATTTCATCAGGCGATGCTACCTTTAATCTAGATCTATCATTAAGCCCTTACCTTAGATCAGGCGATCATCGATTCCGAGTTTTTATGGGTTATTACAACACTTCTGGTGGCTTTGTATCTCACTATATATACTGGCAAGATCTTGAAAATCTTGGATTAGTCGATGATGATTCACAAATAGTTTTTAGAAATCCAGCTAATTTCCTTGAGGATGTTAAAGGCCCTGTAATTCAACAATATCTTCTTGAATCCACGCCTACAATAGATGGCTGTGTATTAAATACGTCGACAAATGAATATACTCTTGATATCGAAACCAGTCTTTCATTTACCGATGAATCTATTTACACTGTTTCAAATTCATTATGGAGTAATGGTCAAATGGGTTACGCTAGAATTGATAGCGCAGGCAATTTCATTGAAACAATAGTCTTAACTAATGATGATGGCTATGGTGCAACCGATAGACTTAATTTTACTGTTAGCAAAGAAGATCACAAAATTGATGCTGGGAGTATTGGCTCAACTACTGAGTATTTCTTAATACCATACTATATTCAATTATGGGATGCAGCTGGTATCCAGAAACTATACGTTGATCCAGATATTTCCTCTGATTTTGAGGGGTTATATAACGAGGATATAAAAGACTTAGGGTATACAGAAGTTGATATAAGGGAATACTGTACAGCAACAAGTTCAGAATCTAGTGATGCTTTATCCGGTTCTAATAAGGATAATACATTGGATTTAAACAAATCCGAAATCACAGAATTTATGATTAAAAATTTAGAAAGAAATAATCTATTCTTAGGGTTATAAACTAACATCTAATTTCTTAATTGAAGAAGTTCAGAATTAATAATAATTGATAGCTAAGCTACTTTTTCCTCAGATGTATCATCTGCTTTTGATATATATTGATTATTTGAATCATTGCATAACCCATCAGCATATGAATGGTTAACATCAGCATGATGCATTTCATCTGCACGAACAGAGATAATTAGATCTGAAAGTCTAGCTTCATTAGATAAAGAATAGTAATCAATAGCAATCCTAGGCGCCCTTATGTTCATAACTTTTCCGCTTTCAACTAGTTCAAGATACTCTGTATAGCTTTTAACAGCCTCATCTTCAAAATATCCAATCATGCGATGTGAGGTTTTTGGAAAGAAAATATACATGAACAGGTAAAAGGTCATAAATATGCCTTGAGCTGCAATAACAAGAAGTCTCTCAAAAGCATTTGGTTTTGCTATTTCAATAAAAAACATTAAATGCATTCTTTCATTTTCAGCTTCAGCAAGCATTTCTCTTATTTGAGGACCATACCCAGTTTTCATACTTCTTAAACTGCGAAGATGAATGAGCATGCCTGCAACCATGCCTGGAACACCTGCTATGGTTTCAAGAACTACGGCTCTGTGTCCATATCTTTTTGCAAAAAATGTATCAGCAATAAATCTAAAAAACTTTGTCATAGAAAGAGCAAAGAAGTCAGAAAAATTCTTGGG
>MDTD01131889.1_pt1 | contig 19308 bp, 25 predicted proteins | sample 811221 | NCBI WGS metagenome assembly MDTD01 (sample SAMN05326646, study PRJNA326480) | marine metagenome | isolation source: seawater | place: Pacific Ocean: South West | collected 2011 | reverse complement strand
GCCAAATTAATATTCTTTCTGCCAAAGCACCAGAAACAATGGATGCGGTTGTAGCTACAAAAACCATTTGAAAAAACCAGTCAGATGCAGGTGAATAAGCTTGTCCAATTAAATCTGAGTCATTATTTACGCCACTAGACCAAATACTAACAGAACCTACGTAACCTCCCTCAACACCTGCATACATTAGATTATATCCAATAAGATAATAAGCAATACCTGCAATTGAGAACAAGCCGACATTCTTTAAACAAATTACAACAGTGTTCTTTGCCCGCACTAATCCAGCTTCTAACATAGTAAAACCAGCTGCCATCCACATAACTAAAAAACCTCCTATACAGAAAAGCAGGGTATTAAATACAAAGTTAATTTCAGCAGGATCTGCTAACTTAACTTCATGTCCATCAGCTACAGCTATACTAGAAAAAGCAAATGCAGCTGTAACAGGAAAAATATATTTCAACATTCAAACTCCTTTTTTTATTAAAACAAAAAAATATCAAAGGAGTATATTTAATCAATATAAAACTATTAAATATTATGTATAAATATTAGGCAAAAGATAATTTATTGTACAAATTTAAATTTAGGATATTTTTATGTCTTTTATCTCTTTTCCATCTCTAGTCACCACTCTTAATTTTACATTTCCTGTTTCTTTATTGGTAACTTTCAGTAGCTTTCTATCAGGGTCATTAGCTTTAAGTTTTAGAAGAGCATCTTGAATATCGGTTCTAGTTGCTAATTCTAATAATCTATCTTGTAAAAATTCTATTCTATTTTCAAGCTTTTCAAGTTGTTTTGCTCTATTACCTTCTATTGCAAATAATGCTATTATGCAAATAGCTACAATTACTAAAAAAATGACTTCTGCCATTATTCAGCTAATTCAATCTTTAAAGTAAATCTATCAAGAGTATAAACGTGGCCATTTTTATCTATAACATTATAATATCTTACTTTACTAAAATTTTTAATAAGAACCAATGCAAGTGAAGACAGTATTAAAAGATTAATAAAAAAATTTCTTTTTTTAATAAGATTTTTTTCAAAAAATAATGTTTTAAATAGGTTTTGCATTTATCCTCTTTCGTTAAAAAGAGGAAAAACCTCAATTTAACTAGTAGCTAATCTTTTTCTTAAGCTTACCTGTAAACCTATCGTATACAAATTCGGTGCCATATGGGTCAGTTAGAATAGTATATCTAACTTTATGAAAATTATTTGTTAGAACAAATATTAAGGATACTATAATACTGCTGGTTGCTAAAGCTTGCCTGTAATTATAAATAATAACCTTATTTCTATTGCAATAGTTCACAATCTTACCCAAAAAGGAAGGTCTACTTGATAATTCAAGTTGCTTTCTTTCTTTTTCTATTTCTAATAGTTCTTTATATTTTGCAAGAATTTCATCTTTGCTAATAGGCCTAGTCTTTTTCCTCCAATTAATAGAATCAATGTCTTCATACTCGAATACGGCATCTGGATTAATGGCTAATATCGCATCGCCTAGCGTTATCATAGTCTCTCCTTAACAATAATATTTATATCAATTAATAACGGATAAATATACTATTGATTAAGTAAATTATTTATTTTCTGGCCATTTTTTTACTAAATCCAAAAAAAGAGGATCGATAGATGAGGTGTCTTTTTTTGCTTCTTTTGCTATATCTCCTGGTGTATCGTTGTATCCAAACTTTGAATGATCTTTCATTCTCATAGGATACAAGAAACCTTCTAAATGATCACATTCATGCTGAATTAAGGCTGCCCACGTTGAAACTGCTTCATGAGTAATTAATTTCTTTTCTAAATTATAATATCTTACTAAAATTCTTTTATATCTTGGAACCTTGCCATGCAAACCTGGAATAGATAAACATCTTTCCCAAAACATCTCAGTTCCGCTGGATAAGGGTTTTATTTCCGGGTTTATCATAACTGTCCATGGTACTTTTTTAAAACTGGCTTTTTTGGGTATTCTATTTTTATTCACCCTGTAAACAACTACTCTTTTTGAAACCATTACTTGAGGAGCCGCTAAACCACTCGCGCCGATATGCTCTAAAGTATCTTTCATATTTTTAACTAGATCTTTAATAGATTCAAAGTTTTTAACTGGTAAAGCCCTCTTTCTCAAAATCGGGTGGCCCATTTTTAATATTTGCAAGACAGACATTGAATATTTAATTATTTATTTTTCTATAGAATTCTAATATAAATTTTGCTGTTTCTGAAGGTTTTTCCTGTTGAACCCAGTGCCCAGCATTTTTTATAATTTTTATCCCGTAGAAGTTTTTTAAAAAATTATTTTCCATAGCTTCCAGATCTCCAGGCTTCTGAAACATGCCCCAATCTGACTCACCAGCTATAAATAAAGAAGGAATCTTAAGATTATCAGGTAGTTTTTTTTTCAACAGACGTTTTTTTTCTCTTAAACTTATCATTACACGGTACCAATAAAGAGGATATTTAAATCCTCCTTTCCTAAATGCCCTAGAGTATTTTTTCAAATCATTATCTGGAAGCCATTTTTGACATTCAATTAAACTATCTCTGTTTGGCATAAAATTTTGAATTGTTTCTGCCATGCCAAGCTTTTTTAACATTATGTAATATTCAGGAAGACGTGAGAATTCTGCTGCACTATAATTTTTTAACTTATGAGGCTTATTTTCTTTGTAGTTGTGGCTTTTAAAATAAAAATAGCCCCTTAAAAAATCAAATAAGCCTTGTTTACAATTCAAGATATTATCGGCAGCTAGAGAGGAACTAAAATATTTCTGATAGTGTTTTCTCCTTGGGGATAATTTTCCTAAATTTTTGTTTAAATTAATAATATCACTGCTTGAATTAACTTTGTTTGGAGGGCCAGAAAAGGGCATACTCATTATAATTATAGAATTTATAAGATTAGGGTAAAGTAAAGCTAAATAACAAGAGACATAAGCACCAAAATCATGTCCAATCAAATCAACTTTATAAATATTAATTTTTTTTAAAAAAGAGTTAATATCTTCAACTAGATTAAGAACACTAAATTTGCTTAATTTTTGTTCCTCTTCATTAATAAAACTAGTTTTACCATATCCACGTTGATCAGGAGCTATGCAGAAATAGCCATTCGCGGATAAAATTTTAATCAAATATCTGAAGCTAAAACCTAATTCTGGAAACCCATGTAAAAGAAGAACAGTCTTCTTTTTTTTTGACTCTTTATTTACTGTTGAAAAATAGTAGTTAATGTTTAAACCATTAACATTTTTTAAAACTCTTTCATGCAGCATTTTTTTTAAAAAGGTATAATATTTCCATCATAATCTATTAAACTCCCACTTTGCTCTGCAGACGCATTATTTAAAGTTTTTAGTATTTTTTTTGCAGCAAGTGATGTTGTAAAAAGTTTTTTTTTATTAGAAAATGGTTTTGAAAGTTTAGTATCTACCGTACCGGGATGTAGAGACAAAAAAATGATATTGGATTTTTTTCTTTTAAATTCAATAGACGCAGTTTTTATTAGTTGGTTGAGTGCAGATTTAGATGCTCTATAACTATACCATCCACCTAAATAATTATCTTCTATACTTCCTACTCTAGCAGATATAGATACAAATAATGATCTTTTATTCTTAAACATTATGGGGGTAAAATATTTTAGCAAAAATGCTGTACTAAAGGTATTAATGTTGAAAGATTTTTTAATATATTTAACGTTAAGATCTTCAACTTTTTTTTCTGGATAAAAGTCAATATCATGTAAATACCCTACTGCATTAACAAGTAAACTTATTTTATATTCTTTTTCTATTATAAATTTTGCTAGTTCCTTAATACTTTTTTCGTCAGTTACATCTATTGCTGGTTTACTATTTCTATGAAAGCCCAAAACTGCATCATACTCGTCTTCTTCTCTCAAACAGTTATAGATGCCGCTGCCTACGCCTCCACTGCTTCCAATTACAACTGCAATATTTTTTTTGTTATTAGCTGTTTTCATTAATTACTTTTTATTAATGAATGCTTTTTTTAAAGATCTTATGGTGGCCTCAGCTTTATCAACTTTTTTCAAAGACTGTTCTTTAATTTTATGATTTGTTTCAGTGCTAATCATTTGTGATATAGCAGTTTGAATACAACTAGATGCTTCAGATATTGATTTGGCTGCTAATTTGCTAATATTATCTTCTTTTTCTGATGCACTTGAAATTATTGACCATTCGGTTTTGACTAAAAGCCTTAAAAGTTTTGTTAATTTATTAATATTTTCTTCTCTACATTTTCTAAGTTCATTCATTCGTAAAATATTTTCTTTCATAATTATTCTCCTTACTAAAAAAAAATAAAAATTGTCGTTATTATTTTCATGTACTTAAATATAATTAATAATACTAGCTTTGAAAATAGAAGAAATAAAAAAAAATCTCCTAGAGAAGATAAAGAAGAGAACGTAGAAAGTAATATTTCAGTATCAGAGAATGCAAATCATGATAAAATAAGCTCTAACAGCTTCAATTCCATATTTTATGGTGAACTTACCAAAAATTGGCTCTCAATTAATAAGTAACATAAACTAATATTTTATTTTAAAATAATATATAATATGTTATTATGATTTATGGATAAAAGAACACCAGAAGACATAAGAAAATCCATTAAAAATTTGGTGGAGGAGGCTGAAAACGTATCAGTTGATGATAGCAGTGCTTCTGAAAATAGCCCTGCAAGGGACATCCATAAATCAGAACTAGAAGAGGTTCCAAAGTCTGTAGAAAGTAAGTACAAAATAAATACAAATAAAAGTGAAACGAAAAAGTCTGAAGAAGAGTTAGACTTAGATTTAACTGGATTAATAAGTGATGATGTGGCACTTGCCGTAAGGGCAGAATTAATGAGATATTCTGATGTATTTGATACTGATGACACCAAAGAAATAATATACAAATCTGTTACAACAGCCACTAGAGAAATGGTAAGAGAATGGTTGGATCAAAATTTAGCTACTATTGCTAAAGAAGTAATAAATGAGGCACTGGATAAATTATCTAAAAACGCTAGAAATTAGTTAGCTTTGTTCACTTCCTAGCTTGAAAAATTTCTTTATTTTCTGTGAATTTTCTTTCCTTCTATAAGCAACCGCACAATGTTCTAAACAATAAGGCTTTCCAGGATGAACGGGCTTTCCACAAAAATAAAAATCCTCGTCCCCTGGATGACCTATAGGCCATTTACAGCCAGACATATTTGGTACTAATACAGAGATATCTATAACTTTTTTTGTCTTACTTACTACAACTACTTTCTTTTTTTTAGATAAACCAAGTCTATTTGCTTTACCTATCACTGCATTTCTGCTGACTTCCCCCAACTTAGAAGCAATGTCCCTAGCGGAAATCCCCTTTTCCCAAAGTTTGGTTAGCTTTTCAACTTTTCTTTTAGTCCAGTAATTTTTCATCTTAATTTATAATAATTGATAATTTATGTTATACAAGAATAATGGTGTTAAAAAGAAATTACAATAAATTTTCTACTGTGATGTTATATATACGGTTGCTTAAGAAATGGGGCAAGAAGGAAAAAAAAAATTTTCTTTTTGCAAATTTTTTAATGTTGTTAGTTGCTGGTTCAACAGCCATGTATCCACTCATAATAGATTTTGCTTTTAATTCCATTACAGAAAAAAATAATAAGAGCTTTTATTACATACCACTTTTTGTAGTAGGAATCACGCTCCTTAAAAGTCTTTCACAATTTTACCAAACAATTTTTGTAGGAAAAGTTGCAAATAGCATTATAAAATCTATTCAAATAGCTTTATATGAAAAAATCATAAATTTTGATATTTTACTATTAAATGAATATAAATCAGGATCTTTGCAATCAAGATTTATTAATGATCTTAACATTTTAAAAGAAGCTATAATAAGAACGATAAATAATTTAATTAGAGACTTCTTTACATTAATAGGATTAATAATAAGTATGTTTTATTTAGATTGGGTTCTATCTTTATGTGTTATATTAATATATCCATTATGCATAAGGCCAATAATTGCTATCGGGAAATCAACTAGAATAATTTCTATTAAGCTACAAGAAAAGATATCAGGAGCAAGTGCCTTTTTAAATGAAAGTTTTTCAGCTATAAGAGTTATAAAAACATTTAATTTAGAAAATTTACAAAAATCAAGAGCAGAAAAAAAGTTTAATCAAATTTTCAACAAAAATATTGAAATAGTAAAAACTAGAGCAAAGATTGAGCCAACTTTAGAAGTTATAGGAGGAATTGCAATATCTTTAGTTTTATTGTTTGCTGGAATAAGAATTTCTAGTGGAAATGCTGATATTGGTTCTTTTTCAGGTTTTATTAGCGCGTTGCTAATAGCTGTACAACCTGCAAGAGCATTAGGTACACTAAATACCATTTTACAGGAAGGAGCTGCTTCTTTATTAAGATTGGAAGATATGCTCAAGAAGCAGAATATTACATTTCCTATTAAAAAGAATAATTCTATAAATATCAGTAAAGCGAATATTTTGTTCAAAAATGTTTCTTTCTCTTATGACAAAAGAAAAGTTGTTCTTAAAAATATAAATTGTTTAGTAAGAGAGAAGGAAGATATAGTTATAGCCGGTGAAAATGGTTCGGGAAAATCAACTTTTATAAATATGATTCCTAGATTATTTGATCCGTCAAAAGGTAAAATTTTAATAGATGGAAAAGATACTACAAGATTTAACCATAAGAGCTTACGTGACCATATTGCCTTAGTTTCTCAAGATGTAATCCTATTTGATACATCAATAAAGAATAATATAAAAATAGCTAAAGAAGGGTCTACATTTGAAGATATTGTTAATGCTTGTAAATATGCAGATGCACATAATTTCATCATTAGACTTAGCAAAGGATATGATACTGTAGTTGGCGAAAGGGGATTAAATTTATCTGGTGGACAAAGACAAAAAATTGCAATAGCGAGAGCAATTTTAAAAAATCCAAAAATACTAATATTAGATGAGGCGTATAGTTCTTTGGACAAGCCATCAGAAAAAAGAATCAATGCAGCTATAGAAGAAATAGGCAAAAATATTACAACATTTAAAATAGTTCATGATATTAAAACTATTAAAAAAGCAAAAAGAATATTTTTCTTTAAGGAAGGACAGCTGACAGGAGACGGAAATCATGAAACATTAGTGAAAACGAATGGTTCTTATAAGAATTATTTTTTTAAAGTAAGTGAAATGTAATTCATCTACTCCCTTTTTAAAATTTTATCAACAACTACATCAAATAAAGAATTACTTTTAAACCTTGATTTCAATTCCTCTTGATTATATTCATTCTTTACCCAACTTATGAATTCAATCGGAGAATTCTTTCTATTTTTTATTGCTGACTCAAAAAAGTAATCAAGAATTCCGGTCTTAGCATATTTTATATGTAAATGCTTTATAGATAATTGTTTGCTAGCTTCTTTTGTGGAGTAGTTTCTTTTTCCTATTAAATATAAACATGATGCTAGACCAACTCTATCAGCACCTGATTTACAATGAATCAAAGCAGGATACTCTACTTTATCAATTAAACTAAAAAAATTAAGAATTTTTTCTTTAGACGGCATATCTCTTGAAGAAATAGGATAGTCGTAAAGTTTAATTCCATTATCAACACAGTAGTCTCTTTCTAAGAAATACGAAGAACAGTATCTTTTTCCTCTTAAGTTAATTATACTTTTTATTTTATATTTTTTAACAAACTTTTTTATCTGAAAAGGATAAGGCTGGTTACTCCTATACATTTTCCCAGGTAATTCTTCCCAAGAACTCCAAAAAACTCGTAAAATCCCATGGTCTGATAATGAAGAGTCTAGATATGATAATAGTTTATTATAAAAACCAGTTGTTTTACCTCTTTGCCACATATTTTATTTTATAAACTAATTTTAATTAAACTGAAAATATTATTTTATATTGTAGTTTATAAGATTGTAAAAAGTGTTATTGTTATTTTTATGAATAGAGAAAAGAAAATTATATACAAGCGAAAAATTTTAGAGGAAATGAAAAAAAACCTTTTTAGAAGGAAAGAGCAACAAAGTAATTTTAAGAAAGTTGAAGAAAGAAGGAAATCTAAATGACTGTTATGTCTGATAAATGGATAGTAGAACAGGTTGAGAAAAATAATATTATAGAACCATTCGAGAAAAATCAAAAAAGAGACGGGTCTATATCTTATGGTTTATCAAGCTATGGCTATGATGCTAGAGTTGCTGATGAGTTTAAAATATTCACAAACGTAAATAATGCTATTGTAGATCCCAAAGATTTCAGTATGGAAGGGTTTGTAGAAAAAAAATCAGAAACGTGCATAATCCCCCCAAACAGCTTTGTTTTGGCAAGAACAGTAGAGTTTTTCCGTATACCAAGGGATGTTCTAGTAATATGTCTTGGAAAATCAACATATGCAAGATGTGGAATCATAGTTAATGTCACTCCATTAGAGCCAGAATGGCAAGGACACGTCACTCTTGAATTTTCAAATACTAGTCCTTTACCGGCAAAAATTTATGCATTTGAAGGGGCTTGTCAGTTTTTATTTTTGAAAGGAAATGAAAATCCTAATTTGTCTTATGCAGATAGAAAAGGCAAATATATGCATCAAAAAGGAGTAACTCTGCCGAGGTTGTAAAATGGACCATATTCTTATAAAGGGAGGCTATAAATTAGAAGGTAAGATAGAAATATCTGGGTCTAAAAATGCAGCTTTGCCAATTATTGCAGCGACACTTTTGTCAGATAAGATTATAGAACTAGCCAATATTCCAAACTTAGTAGATGTCATGTCCATGTTTGAATTATTAAGTAGCCTAGGGGCGAAATTTAAGAAAGAGTCTCCGGTATTATTAAAAAAAACTAGTATTCATGCAAGAGATATAACCTCTAGTGAAGCAAGTTACAGTTTAGTAAGAAAAATGAGAGCATCTTTCTTAGTACTAGGACCATTGTTAACTAGGGAAGGAGTAGCAAAAGTTTCTTTACCTGGTGGATGTGCTATTGGTACAAGACCAGTAGATTTGCATTTAAAGGCTATGAAATGTTTGGGCGCAACAATAAAGCTAGAGGATGGATATGTTTATGCCAAGGCTCCTAAAGGAGGTCTAAAAGGTAATACAATTAATTTTCAAAGTGTTTCTGTTGGAGCTACTGAGAACGCTATAATGGCAGCAGTATTAGCTAGAGGTGAAACTATTATCAAAAACGCGGCAGTAGAACCAGAAATAGTTGATCTATGCTTTTTTCTCAATTCAATTGGAGCAAAAATAGCGAATGCCGGAGAAAAAACATTACTTATTCAAGGAGTGCAAAGTCTTAAAGGAGGAAGGCATTCTGTTATTCCAGATAGAATAGAAGCTTGTACCTATATTATTGCTGCTGCTATAACAAAAAGCAAGTTAGATATAATTAACATCCATGCTGAACACTTAAACAATTTTTTAAAAGTAATGAACTCAATGGGACTAAATTATGATTTATATGATAATAAAATATGTATAAAACCTTGCGATAAATTAAAATCCATAAGTATTAAAACCGAAGAGTATCCAGGTTTTTCAACAGATATGCAGGCTCAAATAATGACGCTAGCATGTCTAGTTGAAGGAAATTCCGAAATTGAAGAGAACATTTTTGAGAATAGATTTATGCATGTACCTGAATTAAATAGACTAGGTGCAGAAATAAATATAGAGGGTAACAAGGCTATTATTAGAGGTAATAGAAAACTGATAGGAGCAGAAGTAATGGCAACCGATCTGAGAGCATCTGTTTCTCTAATTCTGGCAGGATTGGTTGCAAAAGGTGAAACAATAGTTAATAGAATTTATCACCTAGATAGAGGATACGAGAAGATAGAAAAGAAATTATCTAATTGTGGAGCAAAAATTAAGAGAATTAGAAATGACAAATAAAATTGCTTGGCGTCCTCTCAAATTAAGAGCAGTGGATGATAGAGATCTTTTAATTTTTTCTGAATGCATATATGATGCTATATTATTGCCTACTGAGTTAAATTATGACCATAAAACAAAGCAATTTGCTATGGCTGTAGAGAGATTTACTTGGGAAATTGCAGATGGTAAAGATTATAATCTCATGCAAGTATTATCAATTTTGCTTGTAAATGGAGTTGAGAAGGTAGAAACTAAAGATTATTTCAAAAATAATACAATTAATAATTTAATTTCTATAAGCAATGTTGACAATAACATACTTATACTGCTTAATGATGATCAAGTTTTAAATCTAAAGGTAATAGAATGGAGTTGTATGTTGCGAGATGTAGGAAAACCGTGGTTTCCAGCTATTACACCCTCTCACTTAAAAAATGATTAAACAAAAAACAAAAAACAAAAAAAAAAATATTATTATTGCTGTTCCTAAGGGAAGAATCCTTGAAGAATTAACACCCATACTTAAAAAAATAAACATAATGCCAGACGAAGATTTTTTCGATGAAAGTTCCAGAAGATTAATGTTTAATACGAGTAATATAAATGTAAATATAATAAAAGTAAGAAGTTTTGACGTGGCTAATTTTGTAGCATTCGGAGGAGCTCACATAGGAGTAGTTGGACTTGATGTTATAAAAGAATTTTCTTACAATGAAATTTATGCACCAGTTAATCTAGGCATAGGCAAATGTAGAATGTCAATTGCAGAACCAGATAAACTGGCTTTGAAGGATGATCCCACTACTTGGAGTCACTTGAAGGTAGCAACCAAATATCCAAAAATAACCAAAAGCCATTTTGCGGCTAGAGGAGTTCAGGCTGAATGTCTTAAGTTAAACGGTTCGTTAGAATTAGCGCCTTCCTTAGGATTGACCAACAGAATTGTTGATTTGGTATCAACTGGTAAAACTTTAAAGGAAAATGGTTTGACTGAAATAGAAAAGATTATGGATATTACTACTTTTCTTATAGTTAATAGAAATATGGCTAAATCTAGTCCAAAGAGGATTAATCACGTTATAACCAGTTTTAGAGAGGTAATTAGTGCTGAAAAAAATTAAATATTCAGATGTGACATACGAGAAATCTCTGAATAAATATATAAAAAAAAGCGAATTATACTTAAAACAAAAATCAGAGTTAGTATCTAAAATCTTAGATGATATTAGTAGATACGGCAATAAGGCTCTTATCAAGTATATTGATAAATTTGAAAATATAAAAGTCACGGAAGAAAAAAAATTATCTGTATCTCTAAGAGATATAAAAAAAGCTAGTACTTATTGTTCGAAAGATTTTTTGAAAGCTTCTAATTTATCAATAGAAAGAGTTTCTCAATATCAAAGAAAACTTTTACCTAAGAGCTTTAAATATAAAGATAAAATAGGTATGAAGCTGGGTTGCATATGGTCTCCTATAGATTCATGTGCTTTGTATGTTCCAGGTGGAAAAGCTTTTTATCCCTCATCAGTAATCATGAATGCAGTCCCAGCAAAATTAGCGGGAGTAAATAGAATAGTGATTACAACTCCTTCAATCTCTGGAAAAATTAGACCAGAAATTTTAGCAATAGCAGATATGTTGGGAATTAAAGAAGTGTATAAATTTGGCGGTGCACAGGCGATAGGAGCAATGACATTTGGCACAGAAACTATTAGAAGAGTAGATAAAATAGTTGGGCCAGGAAATGCATATGTTGCTGAAGCAAAAAAACAAGTATTTGGAAATGTTGGAATAGACTCTATTGCAGGACCATCTGAAATTATGATAGTTGCTGATAAAAACAGCAATCCAGAATGGATAGCAATAGATCTTCTTTCGCAAGCAGAACACGACGAAGAAGCAAGTCCTATATTAGTTACTGACTCAGAGAAAATTATAAATGCCGTAAATTTTCATATAAAAAAATTTTTGCAAATCTTATCTAGAGAAAAAATTGCTAAAGCTAGTTTAAAAACTAATGGGCTTGCTATTTTTATTAAAAGTATAGAAAGCTCTTATAAAATTATAAATAAACTAGCACCAGAGCACCTGGAAATTATGGTAAAAAATAACACTAATTTAGTTAAAAAAATTAAAAATACAGGAGCTATGTTTATTGGCAACTATTCTCCTGAGTCTCTAGGCGATTATGTGGCAGGACCTAGCCATGTTCTTCCAACTACTGGAAATGCTAGATTTGAGTCAGGTTTGTCCGTTTTAGACTTTTTGAAAAGAACCTCATATATTGAGGCTACTAAAAAAAGCTTAGCAAAAGTAGTTAACTCTATTGAAACGCTAGCAAACAGTGAAGGGTTAGATGCGCATGCAAAATCAGCAGTCATTAGATTTCGTAAGGTCTAATAATTGGAAAAAAATACCTTTTTCATAAAAGAAGCAACAGTAGACGAAAGCAATTTAATTTCTTGGAATCCTGAATTGGAGCAGGAAAGAAATTCGGCTCTTTTTGACCTGATAAATACAGGTTTTTTTAAACTAAAGAATAAAAATACTGGACCCTATAAAATCAAAATTAGGTTATTTGAATGGAAATTATTTATTAAAGTATTTGATTATTTTGACAATAGCGAAATAGAGGTCAAATCTTCTTTAAGTAGTATTAGAAGAACAATAAGAGACTACCAGATTGTATGCGAAAATTATATAGATGCTATTAAAACAGCACCTCTAAAAAAAATAGAAGCTATTGATGTGGGAAGAAGAACCATTCATGATGAAGGTGCTATTTTACTTCAAGAATTAGTTTGCGATAAAATAGAAATAGATATTGAGTCTGCAAGAAGACTATTTACTCTTATTAGTATTATTTCTTCTAAAATATAAATGCTTGACCAAACTAACTTTAAATATCATTCTTATTAAAAAGAGGTTATATGACAAAAGAGGATGTATTAGAGTATGAAGGAACTGTTCTGGAAATACTACCTAATGCAATGTTTAAGGTAAAGCTAGAAGAGAATAATCATGAAATACTTGCCCATACAGCAGGTAGAATGAGAAAGCACAGGATAAGAATTTTGGCAGGTGATAAAGTTACTGTTGAAATGTCAACATATGATCTAACTAAGGGTAGAATTATCTTTAGACACAAATAAATTGGAAAAAAAAAGAAAAATAGTTTTAGCTTCTGCTTCAATAAATAGAGACCTTCTTCTAAGGAAGTTATGTGATAATTATGAAATATTTAAACCAGATATAGATGAAACCTTTAAAGATAGTGATAACCCTATAAGCATAGTAAAAAGGTTTTCTTTTTTAAAAGCTAAAAAGGCAAAGAAAAAATATAAAAATAGTTTTATTATCTCAGCAGATACAGTAGTTTACTCAAGAAAAAAAATCATTGATAAAACCAATAATAAAGAAATCGCCATTGAAAATTTAAAAAAACTCTCTGGAAGAAGTCACAAAGTATATACTGGTTTAACTTTTATTAGTGATAATAATAATATTTATAACTCAATCACAAAAACAATTATTAAATTTAAAAATTTAGAAGAAAAAGAAATTCTTAGATATATTAAAACTGAGGAATGGAAAGGGTGTGCAGGGTCTTATGCTATACAAGGTTCTGCTGAAGTCTTTATTAAATTTTTATCGGGATCTTACAGTAATGTAGTTGGTCTACCGCTTTACGAAGTAAATAAATTAATTAAAAAATATAACCTTTATAAATGAAAAAAAACACACACAGTCAAAATTTATGGCTTCAAAGAAAAAAAAAAGATAACTACTTCATAGCCGCAAAAAAGGAAGGTTACAGGAGTAGAGCCGCATATAAACTTTTAGAAATTAATAAAAAATATAATTTAATTAAAAAAAATATAAATGTTATCGATTTAGGCGCTAGTCCCGGAGGATGGAGTCAAGTACTTTCTCATATTTTATCAAATTCAAAATCTAAAATTTATGCCGTAGATCAAAATAATATTGAACCAATAGAAAATGTTAAGTTTATTAAAAAAAAAATAGAGGACTTAGATGATCAATTTCTGAAAAATGGAAATTTGCATAATATTAGTTTAATAGTTTCAGATTTAGCTCCTAATTCGACAGGACATAAATTTACGGATCAGGCCAGGTCAGAAATACTTTGTTATAAAGTTTTAGCATTTTCAAAAAAATGTTTACTAAAAAATGGAAATCTTGTGTGTAAGTTTTTAAGAGGTGAAGGTGAAAGAAAATTTATAGAAGAAGCAAAAAAAAACTTTTCAAAAGTTGAATTTTTTAAACCTCAATCTAGCAGAAATATCTCTAAAGAAATATATGTAATTTGCATATCTTTTAATAATTTACAGTAATTAAAATTATTATTACAATTAATTAGGAAAAAACGATGAAATTAGAAGAAGCACTCACATTTGATGACATACTAATAAAACCCGATTTATCTAAAGTTTTGCCAAAAGAAGTAAATACAGAAACCAAATTCTCAAGAGAAATTAATATTAATATACCACTAGTATCTGCTGCAATGGATACAGTAACAGAAGCTAAGTTAGCAATATCAGTAGCTCAAAGTGGTGGAATCGGAGTGATTCATAAAAATAATTCTATTGAACAACAAGCTTCAGAAATTATAAAAGTTAAAAAATATGAGTCTGGAACTGTAGTTGATCCAGTTACTATTTCTTTAGACGATAATCTAGAAAAATTATTGGAGTTAAAAAAAAAATTTAATATTTCAGGTTTTCCAGTTGTGGATACAAATAAAAAGGTTGTAGGAATTATAACGAATAGAGATGTAAGATTTGCTAAAAATAATAAGCAACCTGTAAAAGAGCTAATGACAAGCTCTGAACTAATTACGGTAAAAGAAGGAGTCTCAAAGAGTCAAGCATTGGAGATTCTTCATAATAAAAAAATAGAGAAATTAATAATAGTAGATGAGGACCACAAATGCGTTGGACTTGTTACTGTCACCGATATAGAAAAGTCACAAAAATATCCTTTAGCAACAAAAGATAATATAGGAAGGCTAAGAGTTGGAGCAGCAACAGGAGTAGGAAGTGAAGGTATTAAAAGAGCAGAGGAAATAGTTAAGGCAGGAGCGGATGCATTAGTTTTAGATACCGCGCATGGACATTCTTCTAGAGTATTAGATACGATAAAAGAAATAAAGAAAAAATTTAAAGATACAATACAAGTTATTGCAGGGAACGTAGCAACAATAGATGCTGCTAAATATTTGATAGACGAAGGAGTAGATGGAATAAAAGTAGGAATTGGACCGGGTTCAATATGTACAACTAGAATAATTGCAGGAGTAGGTGTTCCGCAATTTAGTGCAATATACGATATATATCAGGCTTTAAAAGTAAAAAGCATTCCTATAATAGCAGATGGAGGTATTAGATATTCAGGAGATGTTGCAAAAGCTATAGGAGCAGGAGCTGACTCTGTCATGATAGGTTCTCTTTTAGCCGGAACAGAGGAGTCTCCAGGAGACGTATTTTTGTATCAAGGTAGGTCTTATAAATCTTATAGAGGCATGGGATCCTTAGCTGCAATGGAAAAAGGTTCATCGGATAGATATTTTCAACAGGATTTACAAGATAAGCTAAAATTAATTCCTGAGGGCGTTGAAGGCAGAGTTCCTTTTAAAGGAGCATGCTCTGAAGTAATATTTCAATTAGTTGGTGGGCTTAGAGCTGCTATGGGTTATACTGGTAATGAAACCATATTAGAAATGAAAAAAAATTGTAAATTTATTAAAATTACAGCAGCTGGCTTCAAGGAAAGTCATATCCATGATATTACTGTTACTAGAGAGGCACCTAATTATAAGACTGAAAGATAGTATGAAAAAAGGTGCTATCCTCTCGTCTAGTGTAGAAATTTTAAATAATATATTAAATACTAATTTGAAAGCAAATATACTAGTAAATAATTACTTTAGAAAAAATAAATTTATTGGATCAAAAGATAAGAAATCCATTAGTAATCTAGTTTTCAATTATCTAAAAAGTTATTTTTCCTTAAAGTTAATTTTTGAAAAAGAGAACATTAATTTTTCAACAAGAAATAGTTTATTATTTTTTTTTTTAAAAAAATCTAGAAAAGAAGAATTAAATGATATTTACGATGGAAAATACTCATTAAAGCCAGAGGTAGATGATAAAAAAATCTTTGAAATTAGTAATAAAATAAATACAAAAATAATCCCGATATTTCCGGAATGGATTACCAAAAAAAACTATTTTTTTTCCACAAAGCACAGCAAAAATAAATTTTTAGCTTCTATTATGCATGAGCCAAAGTTTGATCTAAGGATTGATAATACTTTATATACTAGAAATTATGTAATTAAAAAATTAAGAGAAGAAAACATAAGTGCTTCTAAATGTATTACTTCTCCTTTAGGAATTACATTAAAAAAACGTTTGCCTGAAAAAATTTTAAATAATATAAAAAATAATTATTTTGAAATACAAGACGAAGGTTCACAAATAGTTACTTTATTGATAGAAGCAAAGGAAGGAAATGCCATTCTAGATTATTGTGCAGGTAGAGGAACGAAAACTCTTGCTCTTTACAATCAAATACACAAGAAAGAAGGAATATATGTTAATGAAACAGATAAAAAAAGATTAAATTTTCTTAGAAGAAGACTCAAGAAGAAAAAAATAAATAATATAAAATTTTTTAATCACTCAAAAGCATATGAGGAACATTTTGATATAATAGTTTTAGATGTGCCATGTTCTGGAAGCGGAATTTGGAGAAGAAGACCAGAAAATTTTATTAGACTAAATAAAAAAAATCTAGACAACTACAAAAATATGCAAAGCAATATACTTAATAAGGCAGTAAAATATTGCAAAAAAGGAGGCATTATTGTCTACATAACTTGTTCGATATTAAAAGATGAAAATGAGCAACAAATCGAAAAATTTTTACGTCAAAATATAAATTTTATAACCATTGATTTATTAGGATCTTTAAGGAAGTTTGTAGAAGTACAAAAAGAAAATAAAAAACTAAAATGGTTTACATTAATGCCTGATACTATTATGTCAGATGGTTTTTTTATTTGTAAGCTAAAAAAAAATATTTGAGGTAAAATCTCGTTATTTGTTATCAATATCATAGCAATACCTTAATAGCTATTTTTTCTTTTTTTCAAGTATTTTGTAAACAAACTAAACATCTAGTTTTAAATATCTTTATTGCAAGGAAGCTACCTTTTGATACTGCAAGTCTTCTTAGGTTTATTAAAATTTATGCTAAATTTTTGATATATTTATTTGTTGTAAATTATTTTTTTATTAAATTTATAATTTCTTTTTAATATTACTTTGATGAAACCTCAAACAACTTTTTATAGTCTTAAATCAATAAAAAGCATTAATAAATTGTATAAAACACCATAATTTAGTCTTTTTTCTAAATAATATCAATATTAAAGAGATATTAAAGATTTTAAAAATTAAAAAGAACATAATAAGTATTTAGATTCAATTACTTATCATTTTATATTTATATTTTTTAATACTTTATTTATATAATACATGACTTTAGATATATTTTTATATTTGCTAATTATCAATAAACCAGTGATAAAATATAAAAATAGTTTAGCAATTGATGTAGTATTAATTAATAAAATTTAAATAATTGTTATACTAAATAAACGTTTTTAAATAATCCTTTATAAAAGAGTATATTATGAATTTTAAAAATAAAGTCGTTGTCGTAGATTATGGAAGCCAGACGACGCAGCTTATACTAAGAAGAATAAGGGAGTTAGGTGTTTACTGTGAGGTAGTAGAAGCAAAAACATCTTCTGCTGAGATTGTAAAAAAAAAAACCTAAGGCTTTAATATTATCAGGAGGACCTTCTTCTGCATTTGAAAAGACTTCACCAAGACTAGATAAAAATTTTTTAAAATTAGATATTCCAATACTTGGAATTTGTTATGGTATGCAATTAATATGTCAACTTATGGGAAGTAAAATAAAAAAGGGAAGAATAAGAGAATTTGGCAAGGCAAAGATACAAATATTAAAAAAAAATATCATATTTGATGGATTTAATAATAAAAAAGATTATCAAGTATGGATGAGTCATGGTGATGAAGTAAAAGATTTATCTAATAAACTAGAAATTATTGCAACAAGTGGGGGGGGGAATGTATCAGCTGTAGCAGCAAAAAATAAGAAATTTTTTGGGCTTCAGTTTCATCCAGAGGTAGTGCATACAAAAATCGGGAAAAAATTATTAAAGAATTTCATATTTAAAATTGCAAAGATTAAGGCTGACTGGAAGATGGAAGACTTTCTAAATAAACAAATTAGTATATTAAAAAACGAAATTGGTAATCAAAAAGTAATATGTGGATTATCTGGAGGTGTGGACTCATCAGTAACTGCTGCGTTATTAAGTAAAGCAATTGGAAAAAAACTAATATGTATATTTGTGGACCATGGCTTATTAAGGAAAAATGAAAATTTAGAAGTAATACGTAACTTTAAAAATTATGCTAATACTAAATTGATTCATATCAACGCTAGAAAAATTTTTTTAAATAAACTGAAAGGTATTACAGATCCTGAAAAAAAACGAAAAATTATAGGAAAAGAATTTGTAAAAGTTTTCGAGCGAGAAGCAAGAAAAATAAGTGAAGCTAAATATTTAGCTCAAGGAACATTATATCCTGACGTTATAGAGTCAAAAAAAATAAAAGGAACTAAATTAAAGGCTATCAAATCTCATCATAACGTTGGAGGGTTGCCGAAAAAATTAAATCTAAAATTATTAGAACCCTTAAGAGATCTATTTAAAGACGAAGTAAGAAAAATAGGCATAAAATTAAAATTACCTAAGGCAATAATTGATAGACATCCATTTCCTGGGCCTGGATTAGCAATAAGAATTCCTGGAGAAATTACAAAAAAAAAAATAGATATTCTTAAAAAGGCTGATTATATATATATACAAGAACTAAAGAGAAATAATTTATATAACCAAATTTGGCAGGCATTCTGTGTATTATTACCAGTTAAAAGTGTAGGTGTTATGGGAGATAGTAGGTCATATGAATATACTATTTCAATTAGAGCAATAAAATCAATTGATGGAATGACTGCTGATATATTTTTATTCAAAGGTAATTTTTTAAAGAATCTTTCTGGAAGAATAGTGGGAGAGGTAGAAGGTGTTAACAGGGTTTTGCTAGATATTACATCAAAACCTCCGGCTACAATTGAGTGGGAATGATGCACGATACAAAAAATCAAGGTGAGTAAGGGTTACACAATCTCACTTGACTTCCAAGTAACTTCCAAG
>MDTD01051323.1_pt1 | contig 19316 bp, 17 predicted proteins | sample 811221 | NCBI WGS metagenome assembly MDTD01 (sample SAMN05326646, study PRJNA326480) | marine metagenome | isolation source: seawater | place: Pacific Ocean: South West | collected 2011 | reverse complement strand
TTCAACAACATGACATGCTGAACATTTTTTGAATACTTTTTCTCCATGTGCCAGATCTCCTAAAGACAGCAGTTTAGAAATATCAATCTCCTCTACCACTTCATTTTTTGAGTCAGATATTTGATTTGTGCTACCACTCTCTGGTAATTCTACCTTATATCCATCAGTTTTGGGTTTATCCACATAGAAAATCAGATCAGATATTTTACCTATACCAATAAACAATAGAGCAATTAATAATATTGAAGCTACTATTTTATTTATTTCAAATGAATCCATGGTATTTAATTTTATAGTCGTATAACATGTAAAAGAAAAAAAATAATGTATAATTATTTCTAATTAAGCGGCCGAAAGACGCATAAATACTTAATTTATGACCAAAACAATTATTTTGATACCTTCAAGATTAGGTGCTTCCAGATTACCAAATAAACCTTTGCTCAAAATTAAAAACAAATCACTGATCAATCACGTTTATGAAAAGGGTAAATCAACAAATATAGGTCAAGTATATGTTGCAACTGGTGATCAAGAAATATTTGACGAGGTTGTCAATAATAATGGTAAAAGTATACTCACATTAAAAGAACATTTAACTGGTACAGATCGTATTTTCGAGGCTTTTGAACAATTAAATTTAAAAAATATAGATTATATAATTAATCTACAAGGTGATGAACCGCTGATAGATGTAGATGATATAATTAATTTAAATAATCTAGCAATAAAAAATAATTCTGAAATAGCAACACTTGCATGTAAACTTAAAGATAAATATATTGATAATTTAAATGTAGTAAAAGTAATCTGTAATGGAAATATCGAAAAAAATAAAATTTCGTCAGCACAAAATTTTTTACGATCAATTAAAAAAAAAAAATTAGATAATATTTATCATCATATTGGAATTTATATATACAAAGTACCTATACTTAAAAAATTTATAAGTTTAAATCAATCCTTTAATGAAATTAATTTAAAGCTAGAACAGCATAGAGCTTTAGATAATAATATCAAAATAGATGTGATTTTTGCAAATTCTTCACCAGTAGGCGTAGATACAAATGAAGATTATATAGAAATAAAAAAACTTATGGAATATAAATCTTAAATTATGAAAATTGCATATCAGGGAATTCCAGGAAGTTACAGTGAAAGCTGTGCAAAAAAAAATTATCCAGAATGTGAAACTATTTCATGTAAAACTTTTGATGAATGTTTTGAAATGGCAAATAATGATAGTAAAATAAAAACAATCATACCAGAATCAAATAAGACTACAGGTAATATTGGAATAGAATATTTAATATTTAAATTTAGACTTAATATTTATGCTGAACATTTTTATAAAATAAGTCATAATTTACTATCAATTAAAGGAAACAAAATTGAAAATATAATAGATATTTACTCTCATGCCCAAGCTTTAAGCCAATCATCTAATTTTATAAAAAAATACAATTTAATAGAACAAGTTAGAGCTGATACTGCTGGATCAGCTAAATACGTTTCTAAGAGTAATGATAAAACTAAAGCAGCCATAGCTTCAAATCTAAGTGCTAAGATTTACAATCTAGAAATTTTGAGAGAGAATATACAAGACAATGAGGAAAATTATACAAGATTTTTATTAATGGGAAAAGATATTGATCAGCCAGAAAAAAAAGATAAGTCATATGTTACATCTTTTTTATTCAAATTAAAGAGTAAACCAGCTGCTCTTTACAGTGCTTTGCAAGGTATGGCGATTAATGGTGTTAACATGATTAAACTTCAAAGCTTCCCAGAAAAAAATTCTTTTTTATCATATTTTTTTCTATGTGAAGTTGAAGGGCACATTGATGAGCAAAAAATCAAAAATTCTCTCGAGGATCTAAATTATCATTGTGAAGATATGAGTGTTTTAGGGGTTTTCGAAGCTGATAAGCTTAGAAAAAAATAAGATATCATATTGAAGATTTTTAATTATTACTGATATAATATACTGGGGGCCATCCAGGTGAAGGTACCATTAATTCCCCTAGGTCTTAACAGAAGCAAGGGTATTGAGTATTTATTCAGGTTGGTTGGTCTCCTAATTTAAATTATGAACTCAAAAAGTAAAGTATTAGCCTTAAAATATAGACCACAAACATTTGATCAATTAATTGGTCAAAAAATTATTGCAGAGAGTATTTTTAACTCTATTAAAAATAATAAATTACCTAATGCTTATATATTTCTAGGCATTAGAGGTAGCGGTAAAACTAGTACAGCAAGAATCGTTGCTAAAGCTTTAAATTGTGAAAATGGTGTTGAAAAATTATGTAAAGATAATTTTTGTGATAGTTGTAAATCTATCATCGAGGGCAATAATATTGATATTTTAGAAATAGATGCAGCAAGCAAAACTGGCGTAGATGATGTTAGAGAATTAATTGAATTTTCAAGATATAAACCTACCTCAGCAAAATATAAAATTTTTATTTGTGATGAGGTACATATGTTTTCTAAATCAGCCTTTGCGGCCCTTCTTAAAACATTAGAGGAACCCCCACCTTACCTAAAATTCATATTTGCTAGTACAGATGTAAAAAAAATTCCTGTAACGATAATTTCAAGATGCCAAAGGTATGATCTTTCAAGAGTTAATTCGAAAGAATTATTTGATTACTTAATTAATATTAAAAATATAGAAAAGGGAAAAATATCGGACGAGTCAATTAAATTAATTGTTAAATTATCAGAAGGGTCTGTGAGAGACTCATTATCTCTTTTAGATAGAGCTTTGCTAATTGAAAATAGTGGAAAAGAACTCGATTTACAATCAGCTCAAAAAATATTTGGCTATTTTGAAAAAAGTAAAATTATAGATTTGATTGAGCATATTTTAAATGGAAATGAAAAAAGTGTTCTTGAATGTTATAAACATATTTACAATTCAGGAGTTGAGCCAAAGGTTTTTCTAAACGAATTCTTAGAGACGCTATATTATATAAAAAATATTGATTATATAAATTTAGATGGGATAAGTTTTGACTTAAATGATAAAGAATATGAAAAAATTGAATCTTTGTCGAGGAAAATTTCTAAAAATGAATTATTAATGTTATGGCAATTTTCATTAAATAATCTAGAAAAAATTGATATAATAAAAAATCAGCATCAATTTGTTGAAATGTTTTTAATTAGATCTTTATATCTAAAAAAAATTTTAAAAGATGAGAAGAAAGCTAGTTTTGAGGGTCAAAAAAAAAATTTAAAAATTAATAAAATTATATCAGAAAACAAAATTCAAAATTCTCAAGAAACTGTAGACCAATTGAAAATTACAGAGCAAGAAGAAAAAATTATATCTTCTCCAGAGGTTAAAAAAAAATCTCAAGATATCCAAATAAAAAGTTTTAATAATTTAATAGAAGTTTGTGAAAATAAGAAAGAATTAAAAATTAAATATGAACTTGAAAATAATTTAAAATTAGTAAGTTTCCAAGATCAGAAAATTGAAATTTCATTTAGTTCAAATCTTGACAAGTCATTTGTTAAAGAGCTGAGTGCAAAACTGCGAGAATGGACTAGCAAAAGATGGATTATATCTTTCTCAAAAGAAGATGGTTATCCAACATTAAAACAGCAAAAAAAAGACTTTCAAACAAATTTATTAAAAAAAGAGAATAAATCACAATTTTCGCAAGAAATTAAAAAAATGTTTCCTGACGCGGAATTATTAAATGTAGAGGATGAAAAAGAAAAATGACAGATTTTTCAAAAATTATTGAAAAAGCAAAAGAACTAGAAAAAAAAATGAAAGAAAGTCAAGAAACTATAAAAAAGATTGAGGCTGAAGGTAAATCTGGAGGTGATTTAGTTAAGGTTAAATTAAATGGTGATGGCGAAATGGTTTCAATAGAAATAGATGACAAGCTGTTAAAAGAACAGAAAAATATTATTGAAGACCTAGTTAAAGCGGCTCACAATAATGCAAGATCAGCTTTAAAATCGAAAACAACAGAGGAAATTTCAAAATCAGCAGGTAACTTTGGAATACCAGGTTTTAAGTGGCCTCTATAATTTGAATGCAAAATATTTCTGAAATTGAAGAATTAATAAAACTAATATCTAAACTTCCTGGTTTAGGACCTAGATCTGCAAAAAGAATTGTTTTAAAAATGATCAATAATAGAGAGGAAATAATTAGACCAATGGCTAAAAATTTAGCAGAAGTATACAAAAATATATCAAGATGTAAAACTTGTGGATCTTTAAAATCTAACTCTAATGGTTGTAATAATTGTGAAAATATAAAACAAAAGTATAGTAAAATTTGTGTTGTCGAAAATATAGCGGATCAGTGGAGCATTGAAGCATCAAGTGTTTATCAAGGGTACTTTCATATTTTAGGAGGAACAATCTCATCAAATAATAATAGAGATGAATTATTGATAGGTGCATTAATAGAACGTATAAAAAAAGAGGCAATTGAGGAAGTAATTTTAGCCACAAGTGCTACTATAGAAGGTCAAACGACTGCATTTTATATTCAAGATAGTCTTAAAAATATTAATGTGAAAATTTCTAAACTTGCACAGGGGCTGCCAGTAGGTGGAGAAATTGAAAGTTTGGATGATGGAACTTTAATTTATGCATTTAAAAATAGAAATTCTTTCTCTAAAGACTAATTTTTTTTAATTAGTCTATTTAAGTGTAGTAGTGGCTCTGTATATCCAGATGGTTGATCTTTTCCTTGAAATACCAATTCACAAGCTGTCTTGAATGCAATAGATCGATCATAATTAGGTGACATGTTTTGATAATATTTGTCGTGTTTATTTTGTTCATCAACAACCTTAGCCATTTTTTTCATAATTTCTAAAACCTGCTTCCTGCTACATATTCCATGATATAGCCAATTTGTAATTTGCTGAGACGAAATCCTTAAAGTAGCTCGGTCTTCCATTAATCCAATATTATTAATATCAGGAACTTTAGAACATCCCACTCCATGATCTATCCATCTTACAACATATCCAAGTATAGTTTGTGCAGAATTTGAAACTTCTTTATTTATTTCCTCTAATGACCAGTTTGGTTTCTTTACAATTGGTATCTTTAATAAATCATCTAATTTTGCCACTTGTCTATCTCTAATTTCAATATGTTTATTAAATATATTTATTTTATGATAATGAAGAGCATGAAGAGCTGCCGCAGTTGGAGATGGAACCCATGCACAATTAGCACCAGCTTCTAAGTGAGAAATTTTTTGTACTAACATATCGGCCATTTTATCTGGCATCGCCCACATACCTTTACCAATTTGAGCTGCGCCTGAAAAACCACATTTTAAACCAATATCTACATTATTATTTTCATATGCTTTAATCCAAGCAGAGGACTTCATATCTCCTTTTTTAATCATAGGTCCAGCTTCCATCGAAGTATGCATCTCATCACCAGTTCGATCCAAAAATCCTGTATTTATAAAAAAAACTCTATGCTCTAAAGTTCTTATACATTCTTTTAGATTAATTGTTGTTCTTCGTTCTTCATCCATTATCCCACACTTAATTGTGTATTTTTTTAAACCTAAAACTTCTTCTACTTTTGAGAATAAAAGGTTTGTAAAAGATGTTTCTTCTGGCCCATGTTGTTTAGGTTTAACGATATAAATTGAACCAGATCTTGAATTATTTTTATTTTTCAAATCGTGGATTGCACATAAAGATGTAATAAATGCATCTAAGATACCTTCGGGTATTTCTGATCCATCTTGTAACAGCACAGCTGAATTGGTCATTAAATGACCAACATTTCTATTTAAAAGAAGTGCTCTTCCATGTAAACTTTCTTTTTCACCATCTTTAGATATATAACTTCTATTTGGATTTAGTTTTCTTATAAATTTTTTTCCGTCCTTCTCAAACTTAGAAACAAGATCTTTTTTCATTAGACCTAGCCAGTTTCTATAGCCAATAATTTTATCTTCAGCATCTACTGCCGCCACTGAATCTTCGTGATCACAAATCGTAGAAATAGCCGATTCAACAATTATATCTGAAATACCTGCAGGATCTCCCTTGGCGCTAAATGCACTTGGGTTTATAATAATTTCTATATGAAGGTTGTTATTTTTTAAAATTAATGCTGTTATCTTCTCTTTGTTAAGTCTATAGCCAATATATTTATCAACATCTTCGAGTTGAGTTATTCCTGTATTTGTGTGTATTATTAACTTATGATTTTCAATAGATATTTTATCTACTTTTTTCCAGGATGATTTTTTTAATTTAAAATTATCATCCAGAAATTTTTTAGTATATTTAATTACTTGTAAGCCTCTTTCAGGATCGTACCTTTCACTAGTTGACTCTTCTGATGAAATTACATCTGTACCGTATAAACTATCATACAAACTCATCCATCTTGCATTTGCAGCGTTTAGGGCATATCTAGCATTCATTATTGGAACAACAAGTTGTGGGCCGGCAATACTTGAAATTTCTTTGTCTATATTTTCTGTTTTAATTTTAAAATCAGACCCCTCCTCTACAAGATATCCAATTTTTTTAAGATAAGATTTATATTCCTTTAAATTAAATTCTTTTTCATAATTTTCTAAGTGCCACTTATCTATTTCAATTTGTAATTTTTTTCTGATTCTAATCAGCTCAATATTTTTTATGCTAAGTTTGTGGCTTACTTTACTTAATCCTTTCCAAAAATTTTCTTTTGAAATTTCAGTACCAGGAAGAGCTTCATCATTAATAAACTTATGAAGATCCTCTGATATTGATAAGTTTTCAATATTTATATATTTTTTCGACATAATAACTTTAACACTAGTTTGTTTTAAGAAAATTTTATATATTAGTAAATTGATAAAATTGAGCCACTTTGTTGCCTTTATTTTATAAAATATTAAAATTATGAAAAATTACCTAAATTTTGAAAATGAGATAAAGGAATTAGAGGGAAAAATTGATGCATTAAAAGATCCTTACAATAGAGAAGGAATTTCGGAAGTAAATACAGAGGAGATTGTTTCATTTGAAGAAAAAATCAATAAAAAGCTGGAAATAATATATTCTAATTTAAATCCTTGGCAAACCACTCTAGTAGCAAGACATGAGGATCGACCAAAAGCAAAATACTTTATAGAAAATTTATTTGAGGATTTTATTTCTTTGTCAGGTGACAGATTTTATGGTGAAGACAATTCTGTGATAGCAGGTTTTGCAAAATTTGAGAACAAATCAGTTTTAGTAATAGGACAAGAAAAAGGAGAAAATTTAGAGGAAAGACTTGATAGGAACTTTGGGATGATGAGACCAGAGGGATATAGAAAAAGTGTAAGATTAATGGAATTGGCAAACAAATTTAATATTCCTATAATCACTTTTATTGATACTCCAGGTGCTTACCCCGGAGTTGGTGCAGAGGAAAGAGGACAAGCAGAAGCGATTGCAAAATCTATAGAAAGTTGTTTAAAATTAAAAGTTCCAAATATATCAATTATAATCGGAGAAGGTGGTTCAGGAGGTGCAATTGCTCTAGCTTCTGCTAGTAAAGTTATAATGTTACAAAATGCGATATACTCTGTAATATCACCAGAAGGATGTGCAGCAATATTATGGAGAGATCCTAAAAAAACATTAGAGGCAGCTAATGCTATGAAGTTAACAGCAAATGAATTGTTACAATTAAATATTATTGATGAAATAATTGAAGAACCAATAGGAGGAGCTCATAGGGATAGAGACAAAATTATAGAAAACACCCGTGTTTCAATAAAAAAAAACTTAGAGGAATTTAAAAATTTAAACGAGGAGGAAATAATTTTACAAAGAAAAAATAAATTTTTGCAAATTGGTAGAAGCAGAGGTTTTTCAACTAAGTCAGATAATAACAATAGTTTGTCGCTTAAAAAAAATAATATCGAGGCTTTTTTTGATAAATTTGAACCTAACAAAAAAATACTGGCAGGTATTATTCTATTGGTATTAACAATATTGATTTTCTATTTATTACAAAATTGATTATAGGGCTCCACAACAGTGCTTATATTTTTTTCCAGAGTCACATGGACAACGTTCATTTCTCCCAATATTTTTTCTGACAATATCTTTAATTTTACTTTTGACTAAATTTTCATCCTCTTTTTTTTCTTCGAAACTTTCATCTGATACAATTTTTATATTTAATAGTAACCTGATATATTGATTTTTTAAATTATTTAAAAGATCCTCAAATAAATTGAACGCTTCTTTTTTATATTCAATTAATGGATCTCTCTGACCGTAAGATCTTAAGCCAATCACTTGTCTTAGTTGTTCAAGATATTGAATATGGTTCTTCCAATTTTGGTCAATTAATTGAAGAAACAGACGCTTTTCTAAATTATTTGACTGCTCAACTCCCAAAATGTTTTTCCTTTCATCCCTTTTCAAGTTAAATTTATTACATATTTTTTCTGAAAATTCTGAGTTACTTAATGAGCTCAATAATTCTACTTCTTTTTTTGTAAAGATATTTCCAATAGAGGATAATAATTCTTTTTCTAAATTTGAACTTTTACTTTTATGCTCAGTTAATTCTTCTATAATCTTTTGGAGAAATTTATCTCCAAATTCATATGAATTTTTACTATCAATAACTTTTCGTCTTTCAGAAAAAATAACGTGCCTTTGATCATTTAGAACATCATCAAATTTTAGTAGAGACTTTCTTATGTCAAAATTCCTTGCCTCAACTTTTTGTTGTGCCCTCTCTAGAGCTTTATTAATCCATGGATGGTCTATACTTTCACCATCCTTCAAGCCTAATTTTTCTAGCAAATTGTTCATAGACTCTGATCCAAAAATTCTCATCAAGTCATCTTCTAAACTGACAAAAAAAATTGAATTTCCCTCATCACCCTGTCTACCAGATCTCCCTCTAGCTTGATTATCTACACGCCTACTTTCCATTCGTTCAGTACCAATTACAAACAATCCACCTAGTTTTTTTATTTCGTTCCTCAAAGTATTATCTGCACTTTTTCCTCCAAGTTTAATATCAACACCTCTTCCAGAAATACTAGTTGTGATAATTACTGATTTTTTCGATCCTGCGTCAGCAATTACCTCGGCCTCTTTATCGTGATTTTTTGCATTCAGAATTATGTGATTTATTTTTCCTTTATCAAATAAATTCGAATAATGTTCAGATTTATTAATACTACTAGTAAAAACCAAAATTGGTTGTCCTAAATAATATTTCTCTTTTACTAATTTAACTATTGCAATATCTTTTTCATTTTCAGTTCTAAAAATTTGATCATTATGATCTTTTCTTATCATTTTTTTATGTGTTGGGATTGAAACTACGTTTAAATTATAAATTTCATAAAATTCCTGAGCTTCAGTTGCCGCTGTTCCTGTACATCCACATAATTTATTGTATAATTTAAAGTAATTTTGATAAGTTATTGAAGCTAAAGTTTGATTTTCGAACTGAATTGACAAATTTTCTTTTGCTTCTAGACTTTGATGCAAACCATCACCAAACCTTCTTCCTGGCATTTGTCTTCCTGATTGATCATCTATAATTATTATTTCATTATCTTTAACTATATAATCCTTACCATTTAAAAATATATAATTTGCCCTTAAAGCCTGATTTACAAGATGTACTAAAGACAAATTTTCTGGATCATAAAAATTATTGTTTTTTAAAATACCAACATCAGAAAAAATTTTCTCTATATTATCTATTCCTTTATTTGTTAAAAGAATATTTCTATTTTTTTCGTCTATATCAAAATCTTCTTCTTTTAACTTTTTTATTAATTTATTAATTAAAACATACTGATCCGTTTTATCTTCAGCTTGACCAGAAATTATAAGTGGAACTCTTGCTTCGTCAATTAGACAAGAATCTATCTCGTCAACAATTGCATAATGATGACCTCTCTGCACCATTTCCTCTGCAGAAAATTTCATATTGTCACGAAGATAATCAAATCCTAATTCACTATTAGTTGCATATGTAATATCACACAAATAATTTTTTTTTCTGTCAATATCTGCTTGACCAGAATTTATAAATCCGCAGCTTACTCCTAAAAAATTATATATTTTTCCCATATTCTCAGAATCTCTTTTAGCAAGATAATCATTAACAGTTACGATATGAACACCTTTCTTATTAAGTGAATTTAAATATGCAGCGAGTGCAATAGTTAATGTTTTTCCCTCACCAGTTTTCATTTCTGCAATTTTATTTTCATTAAGGACCACTCCTCCTAATAATTGTTCGTCATAATGTCTTTCTTTATAAATTCTTTTTGATGCTTCTCGAACTAATGAAAAGGCCTCTGGAAGTAAATCTTTTAATGAAGACCCATCATTCAACTTTTTAATTAACTCAGAAGTTTTATTTGGGAATTCATGATCTTCTAATTTTGAAGATTGTTCCTCTAATATGTTAATCTTTTCCACAATTTTAGTTAATTTATCTAATTGTTTTTGATTAGTTGATTTAAATATTTTTGATATAAAGTTTAGTGGATTTATCATATGAATTATTGTTATTTAAACAAATCTTATATAATCATATTATTTATTTTTTAAATATATGCTTTTTAAAGAAGAAAATTATCAAATAAATACAAATTCTATGGGGTTTTATCAAAATCTTGAGCATTTAGATGGCATAGGTATGTCTGCTGTTTCAGCAAATTTATATGAAAATAAGAAAAGAGATGATGTGGTTATTTTTTACTTTAGAAAAGGAGCTACTCACGCTTCAGTTTATACACAATCAAATATAAAATCAGAAAATATAAAATGGAACTTAAATAACTCTAAAGACAAAATTTACGCGCTTCTCATAAATACAAGGAATGCAAATGCATTTACTGGAAAAGAGGGTTACAAGTCTATTAACAATATATCTTTACTACTGTCAGATTTATTATCAAAGAAACAAATAAATGATGAAGAGGAGCCAAAAAAAATAAAAATAAAAAATCTTCTTTTCGCATCAACAGGAACGATTGGTGAAAGATTTCCTGAAAAAAAAATATCAGATGCAATACCAAATTTGGTTAATAACATAAAGTACGTTCAGAATAAATATATTTGGGTTAAGTCGGCTATGGGTATTTTAACAACTGATACTAGACCAAAATTATCGATGGAGGAATGCAAAATTGGAAATACATCAATTAAAATTTATGGTCTAGCAAAAGGAGCTGGAATGATACATCCAGATATGGCAACTACATTAGGCTTTATTTTTACTGATGCAAAAATTAATTCTAATATTTTAAAACAACTATTAAAAAAAAATATTCAAAATACATTTAATGCAATTACCTGTGATGGAGATACCAGCACAAATGATATGGTTAGTATATTTTCAACAGGTTACGCAAATCATAAAGAAATAAAGTCTTATAAAGACAAAGCTATAAATGATTTTGATAGGTCATTAAATAAAGTTTTAAAAAATTTAGCCAAAAGTATTGCGGCCGACGGTGAAGGAGCATCCAAGTTCGTAACAATAAAAGTAGAAAAATGTAAAAATGAAGCCGATGCAAAAAAAATATGTTTTTCTATAGCGAATTCACCTCTTGTAAAAACTGCAATTGCAGGTGAAGATCCCAATTGGGGAAGAATAATCATGGCTGTTGGCAAATCAAAGGTTAAACTTAATTTAAATAAATTAAGCATAAGCATTGGTGAATATAAAATTATCGAAAATGGTAAAATTTCCTCAAATTATAATGAATCAGATGTATCTAATTATATGAAGTCTTTAAAAATAGATATAAATGTTCAAATAGGAAATGGAAGTAAAGAATTTGAAGTTTATACGATGGATTTAACTAAAAAATACATTGAAATTAATGCAGATTACAGATCTTAGAATATTGAAAAACTAATTTTAATAATTAAATCAAAATTATGATTAAATATCAGCTTACTTGTAAAAAATGTAGACATATTTTTGACAGTTGGTTTGCATCATCAAAAGAATTCGATAAATTAAAAAAATTAAAATTGATAAATTGTAATAAATGCAATTCAATAAAAATAGACAAATCAGTAATGTCACCCAATGTCTCCTCAAATATAATATTAAATAAAGAAAAAAATAATACTAAATTAAAAAAGATAAAATCAAAAATTAAAGAATTTCAAACTTATATAAGGAATAATTTTGAAAATGTTGGAGAAAATTTTACTTACGAAGCAAGATCAATTCATTATGGAGAGAAAAATTCAAAAAAAGGAATTTATGGTAGCGCAACTTCTAAACAAATTAAAGAACTTAAAGAAGAAGGAATAGAAACAGCATTAATTCCTTGGGTGAATGAAAATGAAAATTAATCTTTTTTAAATTTACAAATATAATTTACATTTGTATCGCTAGTCATACACCACCTATCTCTTAAAATATTATATTTTAATCCGTCAGTTTCAACTTGTTCTAAATTATTTTTCTCACCTAATAATTTTAATTTTGTAGGTTCAACAAACTTGAACCAGTCATGTGTGCCAACTGGAAGCCAATTTAAAATATATTCAGCACCTATAATTGCAAATATGTATGATTTAAGTGTTTTATTAATTGTGGCTATAAACATAATTCCATTTTTTTTTAACAAAGATGAACTTGCTTTTATAAACATTTCCAAATTTTCAACATGTTCAACTATCTCCATATTTAAAATAACATCATACTTTTTTTTTGTGTTAAGTTTTTCTGGAGAAGAGCAAAAATAATTTATTTTTAAATTATTTTTTCTCGCATGAATTTTGGCAATATTAATATTTTTTTCTGAAGCGTCTATACCAGTTAAATTACCTCCAAGTCTTGACATTGGTTCAGTCAACAATCCTCCACCACAACCAATATCTAATATTTCTAAATTTGAAAAAGGTTTTATCTCGTTCTTAATCTTGAAATCCTTAATGATATTTTTTTTGATATACTCAATTCTAATAGGGTTAAATTTATGAAGCGGCTTAAATTTACCTTCTTGATCCCACCATTCATCAGCTAGTTTGGTAAATTTTTCTATCTCTTCTTTATTTATTGTGTTATTAGCCATAAACCTAAATCTTATAAAATTAATTTTTTATTTAAAGATAATATAGGAAAAAAATAATGAAAATTGTAGTATTAAAATTTGGAGGAACCTCAGTAGGCTCAATTAGTAAAATTAAAAATGTTGCAAAAATTATCATTCGATATTTAAAAAAAAGGTATAAAGTAATTGTGGTTTCTTCGGCAATGGCTGGTGAGACAAATAAACTTGCTAAGCTAACAAAAAAAATTTCAAATAATTTTATATCTTCAGAATATGATCAAGTCGTTGCTAGCGGAGAACAAATCTCATGTTCCCTGATAGCAGGTAAACTTAACGATCAAGGATATTTATCTAGATCCTGGTTGGGATGGCAAATACCTATATTTACACAGGGTAAACATTCACACTCAAGAATAATTAGTATAAATAAAAATAATATCATCAAATTTTTAAAAGCAGGAGGAGTTCCAATAATAGCTGGTTTTCAGGGTGTGAATTCTGAAAACCGTATAACAACTATTGGAAGAGGAGGTTCTGATGCTACCGCAATAATGTTAGCAAAATTTTTTAAAGCAGAGAAATGTATAATTTATACTGATGTTGATGGTGTTTATACCACAGATCCAAGAGTAGTGCCGAGTGCAAAAAAAATAGAGAAAATTTCCTACGAGGAAATGCTAGAAATGGCATCATTAGGAACAAAAGTTATGCAACCACACTCAATTCAAGACGCTAGATTGAATAGAATTGATATAGAAGTTAGATCCTCATTCAAAAATGTTTCAGGCTCCTTAATTACTAAGAGAAAAAATATATCCACAAAAAAAAACATTATTAGGGGTGTTTCTTTCTCCAAAAATGACTCAAAAATTACACTTGTTGGTGTTAAAGATAAACCAGGTGTTGCAGCAGCAATTTTTGAACCCTTATTCAAAAACTCAATAAATGTAGACATGGTTGTTCAGAACATATCATCTAACAAAAAAGAAACAGATTTAACTTTTACAATTAAAAATGATGATTTAATTAAAACTGAAAAATTAATAAAAAAAAATAAAAAAATTAAGTTTAATAATATTATAATCGATGAAAAGGTATCTAAAGTTTCAATTGTTGGAGTTGGAATGATAACAACTCCTGGTGTAACTTATAGAATGTTTAATGCTTTAGCAAAAAAAAATATAAATATTTTAGTAATTTCAACCTCTGAAATTAAAATATCAGTTTTAGTTAATATGAAAAATCTAAAAAAAGCAGTTGATGTACTTCATAAAGAGTTTAAATTAGATTATTAACTTCAATGCAATGAGTATTAGACCTTTTAGAGATATAAAAAGAAAACATACTAAAGAAATTTCTGTTGGTAATATCAAAATTGGAGGTGATAATCCAATTGCAGTTCAATCTATGACCAATACTTTAACCACCGATATTAAATCTACCATTGATCAAATTAATAAAATCGCAGAAGAGGGTGCGGATGTAGTAAGAGTATCATGTCCTGATGAAAAATCTTCTTTATCGCTTAAAGAGATAACTAAAAATGTTAATATTCCAGTAGTTGCTGACATACATTTTCACTATAAAAGGGCATTAGAAGCAGCTGAAAATGGAGCCGCATGTTTAAGAATAAATCCAGGAAATATTGGTAATGTAAAAAAAGTTGAGGAAATTGTAAAGGCTGCAAAAAATAATAATTGTTCAATAAGAGTTGGTGTTAATGCAGGTTCTTTAGAAAAAGATATACTGGAAAAATACAAGGAACCTTGCCCAGAGGCATTAGTGGAAAGCGCTATGAGAAATATTAAAATACTTGAAGATTTAGATTTTTTTAATTTAAAAGTAAGTGTTAAATCATCTGATGTTTTTTTATCTTTAGGGGCATATCGTCAGCTTTCTAGTCAAACAGATTATCCTTTACATTTAGGAATAACAGAAGCAGGAAGTTTTATTCCTGGAAGTATAAAATCCTCTATTGGTCTAGGTACTCTATTATTAGAGGGAATTGGAGACACAATTAGAGTATCTTTGTCTGACAACCCAGTAGAAGAAGTAAAAATTGGAAATGAAATTTTAAAATCATTAAATTTAAAAAAAAGAGGCGTAAAGATTATTTCATGCCCATCATGCGCCAGACAAGGTTTTGATGTAATTAAAACAGTAAAAATATTAGAAGATAAACTTTCCCACATAAAATCATCAATTACATTATCTATAATTGGTTGTGTGGTAAATGGACCAGGAGAGGCAGCAATGTCGGATCTTGGAATTACTGGAGGGGGAAACAATAATCACATGCTTTACATAAATGGTAACCAGATTAAAAAAATAGATACTCCTGAGATGATTGATAAGATAGTCTCTTTGATAGAAAAAAAAGAAAAAGAAATTGAATTAAAAAAAATATCCCAAAAAAAATAAATAACAAATGACTTTACCAGTTCATAAAGTTTCCGAAATAATTAATAAGCATTCAGCGCTGGAAAAAGATTTATCTAGTTCAGATTTAGACAGTAGATTATTTGCTCAAAAATCAAAGGAATATTCAAGCTTAAATGAAATAATTAAATATGCTTTAGAATATTCGAGTTTCGAAAAAAATAAAAATGAGCTTGAAAAAATTATATCTGAAATTGATGGGGACGAAGAAATGATAGAATTAGCTAAAGTTGAATTAGAGCAGTTAATAAAAAAACATAAAAATAATGAAATTAAAATAAAATTATATTTATTACCTAAAGATGAAGCAGATTCGAAAAATGCAATTTTAGAAATAAGAGCAGGCACAGGGGGTCTTGAGGCAAGTTTGTTTGCATCTGATTTATTTAAAATGTATGAAAAAGTTTGTCATAAGAAAAATTGGTCGATTGAAATTATTAGTTTATCAAAAAGCGATGCAGGAGGCTTGAAGGAAGTAATAGCATCTGTTAAGGGAAAAAATATTTACTCATCACTAAAATACGAAAGTGGAGTTCATAGAGTTCAGCGTGTACCTGATACTGAAACACAAGGAAGAGTTCATACGTCTGCAGCAACTGTAGCTGTTTTACCTGAGGCTGAGGAAGTTGATGTTAAAATTGAAGACAAAGACTTAAGAATAGATGTGTTTAGAAGTAGTGGTCCAGGAGGTCAAAGCGTGAATACTACTGATAGTGCAGTAAGAGTAACACATGTACCATCTGGAATAGTAGTTAGTCAGCAAGACGAGAAATCTCAGATTAGAAATAGGGAGAAAGCTCTAAAAATTTTAAGATCCAGACTTTACGAATTTGAGAGAAAAAAAATTGATGAACAAAGATCTCAAGAGAGAAAAAATAAAATTGGCTCTGGAGACAGGTCAGAGAGAATTAGAACTTATAATTTCCCGCAAGGAAGAGTTACTGATCATAGAATTAATATTACAATTCACAAGCTTGAAGAATTTATGCAAGGAGAAATATTTGATGAATTAATAGAAAACCTTAATCTTCAAGCTCAAGAGGAACAATTAGAAAATTTAAGCTAATGAACTATAGACAAGCAATAAATAAAGGAACTACAATTCTTAAGGAAAATTTTATAGAAACTGCAAAAATTGATGCTGAAATATTACTATCTTTTTTTATTAAAAAAAGTCGGGAGAAAATTTTATTAAATTTAGAGGATAAATTAAAAAAAGATCAAATTATTAAATATCTAGGATTAATTAATAGAAGAAAAACAAATGAACCTATATCTTTAATGATTGGAAGTAAGTTTTTTTGGAAAAATGAATTTTATGTAAATAAAAATGTTCTTACCCCAAGATTTGAAACAGAGCTTCTTGTGGAGGAGGTTTTGAAAATATATAAACACCGGGAAAATATAAGTGTTTTAGACATTGGGTTAGGGACAGGCTGTATGCTAATATCGTTGTTAAAAGAAAAAACAAAATGGAGAGGTGTAGGGGTTGAAATATCAAATTTAGCTCTGAAAGTAGCAAAAACCAATGCAAAAATACAACAGGTCTATAATAGAATTAAATTTATAAATTCAGATATTGACAAAATTTACTCTGGTAAATATGATTTAATTGTTACTAATCCACCATATATAAATAATATTGATTATAACAATCTAAATTCAGGTGTTAAAAATTTTGAGCCAAAAATGGCACTTCATGGTGGTAGGGATGGTTTAGATATTATCGAAAAAGTAGTAAGGAAAAGTAAATTGATTTTAAAAAAAAATGGAGTAATAGGTATTGAGATTGGCTTTGGCCAATATTATAAGACTGCAAAACTATTAGAAAAAAATGGTTTTTATATATTTAAAACCATTAAAGATTATCAAAAAATTAAAAGATGCATAATTGCAAAAAAAAATAAATGAGAAATTTTAAAAATAATAGAAGACGCTTCAGAAACAATTCTTTTGAAAGACACCTTAAAATAAATTCTAAGGATCAAAACTTAAATTCAAGTTTAGGAAATATAACTGAAATAAAAAAAAGAAATCATTCGAGGGGTAATTTTAATTCATCAAAATTAATACAAAAATATTCTGATTTAGCCAGAGAGGCGTTATCCAGTGGAGATAAAATATTACACGAAAATTATTTGCAACACGCAGAGCATTTTATTCGAATTTCTGAAAGTACATCAAATTCAAATTTTGATAGAAATAATTCTAAAACTTTAGATCAGGTAGAATTAGATAAAGCTAATGATCAAGAGGTAACCAAAGACAGTTCTTTACAAATTAAAGAAAATTAATTAATTTCATTAATTAACTCTGCTTTTAAAACATCAATTTTAATTTTTGCTAATTCAAACTGTTCTCTCTCATATCCTTTTAGTTTCTTTCCAGAAGGAAGTTTAAGAGTTTGTGAATTAACTTTTTTTCCGTTTTGTATTACTTCATAATGTAAGTGAGGACCAGTAGACATTCCTGTTGAACCTACAAAGCCAATTACTTGAGCTTGCTTAACTCTCACACCTTTTTTAATTCCTCTAGCAAATTTAGACATGTGGGCATATACAGTCGTGTATGTACTATTGTGTCTAATTTTAACACAATTTCCTCCACCGCCGCACCAACCAGCTTTAATGATAGTACCAGAGCCTGATGCCATGATTGGAGTTCCCGTAGGCGCAGCAAAATCCGTTCCAGCATGTAATTTTGTATAACCAAGAATTGGATGCTTTCTATTTCCAAATGGTGAAGATAGTCTCGCACCATTTATAGGTGTTTTCATTAATGTTTTTTTTATGCTTTGACCGTTTGACTCAAAATGATCGTTTATTCTATTATCTTTTGTATTGAAAAAGTATAACTCCAAAGATTTGCCTTGTAATATTAAATTTGCATATAAAATATTTCCAAAATCTACTGTTTTATTTTCTTCATTTTTATATTCTTCATATACTATTTGAAAGCTATCATTTTTTTTAATATCTCTTTGAAAATCAACCTGAAAACCATAAATTTGTGCAAATTGAACAATAATAGAGGGATTAATTTGTTTTTCTATTGCGGACTTATATAAGCTATTTCTAATTATATTTTCTTTGTAAACTTTACCTAAAGTTAATTTTTTAGTTATCTCGGCATAATCAAATGTACTCTGATTATTGTAAGTTAATACAAAGTCCTTCTTTTTCGTGATTGGAATAGTAATTTGAGAGATTTTTCTATTACCTAAATTATCTAATTGAAAAATAATTTTTTGATTTTCAAGAAGTTTCAACTTTAATTTATTTGAAGAAATGAAGCTAAGAATTTTCTTCTTTTCTTTTTCATTGATACCAATATTGCTAAATATTTTTTCTAAAGATTCTCCAGGCTTAACAATATATTCTATTTTCTCAAATCTAGGATTTAATCCTTCAGCAATATAGGATAAAGTTTTATGGAGATAAATATTTTGGTAAATATTTTCTAAACTTTTCATTTGTTTAGATCTGAAATTTTCATAATTGTTGACTGTAATTATTACAAAAATAGTTAATAAAAGAGTGAGAACATAAGATCTGTACTCCTTAAAAAATTTGGGAAATTCATTTTTAAAATAAAAATTTTTCACTTAAAAAACCTCATATATTGTGGGTTTTTTAACATATTTTTTTATATCTAATAGCTTGATTTATATAATTTTTAGCATATAAGCGACGGACTTTCTAAAAAAAAGTTATATTTATCAGGCTTTTTTGCCTGATTAGCTATTTTATTTGTAAAAATTTAAGAAGAGAAGTGTGGACGGTTAAGGTTACCAAAATTTGTCGTACACACTTCAATC
>MDTD01139235.1_pt1 | contig 19317 bp, 18 predicted proteins | sample 811221 | NCBI WGS metagenome assembly MDTD01 (sample SAMN05326646, study PRJNA326480) | marine metagenome | isolation source: seawater | place: Pacific Ocean: South West | collected 2011 | reverse complement strand
CGTGTCGGAGGCGATGCACGCGCTCGGCATTCCGACGACGCGGGCGCTCGCCGCCGTGACGACCGGCGAGCCGGTCATCCGCGAGACCGTGCTGCCGGGTGCGGTGCTCACGCGCGTTGCGTCCAGCCATATCCGGGTCGGTACCTTCCAGTATTTCGCCGTGCGCCAGGATGGCGAGGCCCTGCGGCTCCTTGTCGACCATGCGCTGGAACGTCACTATCCCGACCTGATGGAAGCGGAAAACCGGCCGCTTGCCTTGCTGGAGGCCGTCTGCGCGGCGCAGGCGCGGCTGATCGCGGAGTGGATGCGCGTCGGCTTCATCCACGGCGTGATGAACACCGACAACATGCTTGTCTGTGGCGAGACCATCGACTACGGCCCATGCGCCTTCATGGATGCCTATCATCCGCGCACGGTCTATTCCTCCATCGACCGGCAGGGCCGCTATTCCTTCATCAACCAGCCGGGCATCGCGCAATGGAACCTGGCGCAGCTTGCCTCGGCGTTGCTGCCTCTCATCGCAACGGATTCGGAGAAGGCGGTGGAGAAGGCGCAAGGCGTGATCGACGGCTTTGCCGACGTGTTCAACACCGCCATGACCGGCGTGCTCCAGGCCAAGCTCGGGCTGGAGCGGCGCGAAGATGGCGATGACACGCTCGCGCAGGATCTTCTTGCCGCCATGGCGGAGAACCAGGCCGACCACACGAACCTGTTTCGCGCCTTGTCCAAGCTTCCGGCGGAGGGCGGAAAGGAGACGGACGAGACGGCGCGGGCACTGTTCGTCGATCCGACCGCTTTCGACACCTGGGCGGAACGCTGGCGCGCGCGGCTTGCGCGTGAGGAACGCGACGATGCCGGGCGGCAGGCCGCGATGAAACGCGTGAACCCGGCTTTCATTCCCCGCAACCATCGCATCGAGGCGGTCATAGCGGCTGCGCTTGAGGGCGATTTCGGCCCGTTCCGCGCGCTCAACGCGGTTCTTCAGACTCCCTATGAAGACCAAGCCGGAAACGCGGACTATGCATTGCCGCCCGCAGCGCATGAAGTCGTGCAGGCGACCTTCTGCGGGACCTGAGCGGCCGGCGGCCATTGACAGCCGTCAACGCGCCATCCTGCGTCCCATGTAGCCTGTCTCTCCCTGACAAGAGGAGGAACCGGCATGCGCACTCTGCTTTTCTCTTTACTCGGGCTCGGCCTCATGGCCGGATCAGCCGGAGCAGCCGAAACCACATTCGGCATTACGGATACCGAATACCTGTTGTCCTGTGCATCGTGCCACGGCGCGGAAGGCAAGGGTGACGGCCCGATGGCGCAATACATGAAGATCGCGCCCTCGGACCTGACGCAGATTTCCAAGAAGAATGGCGGCGATTTTCCCTTCATCCGGGTGATGGAGGTGATCGACGGGCGTGGCGAGGTGGCCGGACATGGCACCCGCGACATGCCTGTCTGGGGCGACCGTTTTACCGCGGCATCCGATCAGGACGGCTTCCGGCGGGATCTCGCGGTGCGCCTGCGCATCCTGGAACTGATGTTCTTCGTGCAGTCGATCCAGCAGAAATAAGCGCCGCGTCGCAGGGCCTGCTCAGGCCGGAAGCTTGACGATGGCACGCAGCCCGCCGAGCGGGCTGTCTTCCAGCGTGATGTCGCCGCCATGGCTGCGGGCAATGTCGCGTGCGATGGACAGGCCAAGGCCGGTGCCGCTCTCATCCTGGTTGCGTGCCTCGTCCAGGCGGAAGAAGGGTTTGAACACGTCCTCCCGGCGGTTCTCGGGAATGCCGGTGCCGTTGTCGTCGACCATGACGGTCAGCGTGCGCGCGGCATGGATGGCCGTTACCTCGACCTGCCCGGCATGGCGAAGGGCGTTGGTGGCCAGATTGGTCACCAGCCGGGTAAAGGCGGTGGGCTTGACGATGATGACGGGATTGCCCTTGACGGCGGTCGCAAGCTTGCGCTTGCGCAGGCGCGCATCCTCTTCCAGCTTGGCGAAGAACGGCACGAGATCGAATTCGCAGGCGTCTTCCGCCGTATCGCCCCTGGCGAAGGCCATGTAGCCCTCCAGCATGGAGCGCATGTCCTCCACGTCCTGTTCCATGGCGCTCATGTCCATCCTGCGTGATGCGATGGCCAGTTGAAGCTTGAAACGGGTCAGGATGGTGCGCAGGTCGTGGCTGACGCCATTGAGCATGGCGGTGCGCTGCTCGATCTGGCGCTCGATCCGCTCGCGCATGAGGATGAAGGCGAGGCCGGCCCGGCGCACCTCGTCGGCGCCGCGCGGCTGGAAATTGGCCGGCATGGGCCGTCCCTTGCCGAAACTCTCGGCCGCTTCGGCCAGTTGCTGGATCGGACGGATCTGGTTGCGCAGGAAAAGGATGGCGATGAAGAGCAGGACGAGCGAGGTGCCGACCATCCACAGCAGGAAGATGTGCGTGTTGGAGGCATAGGCCTGGCTGCGCCGGGCGAAGACGCGCAACACCTGGTCCTCTAGCTGGATGCGGATTTCCACCACGTTGGAATTGCCGACCGTGTCGATCCAGAACGGCCGGTTGATGCGGCGCGTGATCTCCTCGGAGAGGATCGTGTCGAGGATCGAGAAGAAGGGCTTGGGACCCGGCGCGGGAAGCGGATCGGCCGGCAGGAGATCGGCCTTCAGTTGCAGTCGTTCCTGGGCGATGCGGATCGCCTCGGCGTGGCCTTCCTCCGGCCAGGTCTCGATCATGTCGATGATGGCTGCGATGTCGCGCGTGACAGCCTGGGAGAGGCGTTGCATCACCGTCTGCCAGTGGCGCTCCATGAAGACGAAGGCGATGACCGATTGCAGCAGGATCATCGGCGCGATGACGATGATGAGCGAGCGGGCATAGAGGCGCTTGGGCATGCGGCGCGAGACCTGGCGCCAGAAATGGCGCCACCGCTCACGCACCGCGTCCAGACCGGCAAGCCGGCCGGCCGGCGCCGCTCCCTTTCCTGCGGTCTCCTCGCTCATGGCTTGAAAGGCATGTGCCCGTTCCCTGTTCCGGCCCCTTTTGCAAGGGATAGCACAGCGGAACCGGTCTGCGGCAGACCCCTGGCCATCAATCCACCGAGAGACGGTAGCCCAGGCCGCGCACCGTCTGCAGCCAGACGGGGTTGGCGGGATCCTTCTCGATCTTGCGCCGCAGGCGGTTGATCTGCACGTCCACGGTCCGCTCGCCGACATCCGCGCTGTTGCCGGTCAGTTCGTGGCGGGCGATGGTCTCTCCTGGGCGTTCGGCGAAAAGGCAGAGAATCTCCTGCTCGCGATCGGTCAGGCGGATGCTCTCGCTGCCCTTCTTCAACTCGCGCCGCGCAATGGAGAAGGCATAGGGGCCGAAGACGATTATCTCCGGCTTGAGCTGCGGCGGCGGCGCGCCGCGTCGCAGGATGTTGTTGATGCGAAGGACAAGCTCGCGCGGTTCGAAAGGCTTTGCCAGGTAGTCGTCGGCGCCGGCCTCCAGCCCCTTGATGCGGTTTCCCGTTTCCGACAGCGCGGTCAGCATGAGGATGGGCACGTCCTTCGTGGCGCGAAGCGCGCGGGTCAGGTCGACGCCGTTCTCGCCAGGCATCATCACATCGACGACCAGGAGGTCGAAGTCGAGACCTTCCAGCTTGCGCCGTGCCTCCGCCGCGGTCGCGGCCGTGGTGATGCGCATGCCCTCATCGGACAGGAACTGTTCCAGCAGCGAACGGATACGGGTGTCGTCATCGACAACGAGCAGGTGGGGGGCGTCATCGGCCAGCGGGCCGTTCATGCCTTCATCGGTTCGGCTCATCGGCATTCTCCCTCGCCAGCCGGCAGAAGGGGCCGGCGGTGTCATCTTGCCTTGGGAAGGCGATCATACTGCGGGCGCAGTTCCTTCTCCACCATGGCACGCAAGAACTCCTCGACGGCGGCGCGGTTCTGCGGGCCTGCCTCTTCCAGTGCCTTGGAGATGCGGCGGGACTGTGGCCGCGCCAGCGCCAGGGCCAGGGCCCTGCCCTTGGCTGTCGGGTAGAGCTCACGCTGGCGGCGGTCCTTCGGGCCGGGCACCTGGACGATGTGCCCGGTCTCGATAAGCTGCTTGAGCACGCGGGCAAGGCTCTGCTTGGTGATCTTCAGCACGTCCAGCAACTCGGCCACGGTGAGGCCGGGCATGCGGTTGACGAAGTGGACGACGCGGTGATGCGCCCGCCCGAAACCCTGCCGGCCGAGGATCGCGTCCGGATCGGAGGTGAAGTCGCGATAGGCAAAGAACAGCAGCTCGATCAGGTCGAAATCGATTCCTTCCTGGGCGCCGCCGAGCGGCGAACGGACAGGATCCTCATGGTCTTCGCCGGCCGGAGCGGGCTGTGATCGTGAAATTATGTCAGTCATGTTGACTTAAATTACGCCCGATGATAATTTTTGGCAAGGTTTTCGCCACACCGTGCACGATCAGGCAAACCGGACGGGTTTCCCGGGAATATTCTTCCGGCAATTCCCGATGTTCCGATGCTCCTGCCCGGCGTTCGCGTCTTTGTCACCATGTCATCCGGGAGGGTACAGACGATGGCTTCGGTTCCGTTCGATCAGCTTGAAGGTCACATCTGGATGAACGGCGAATTCGTTCGCTGGGCGGATGCCAAGATCCACGTGCTGACCCATGGCCTGCATTATGCGAGTGCCGTGTTCGAGGGCGAGCGCGCCTATGGCGGCGAGATCTTCAAGCTGACCGAGCACACGGAACGGCTGCACGAGTCCGGCCGCATCCTCGGTTTCACCATTCCCTGGTCGGTCGAGGAAATCGACGAGGCCTGCCGGCAACTGCTCGCCATGCAGGGGTTCCAGGATGCCTATGTACGCCCCATCGCCTGGCGTGGCTCGGAAATGATGGGCGTGTCGGCGCAGTCGAACCGGATCAACCTGGCCATCGCGATCTGGCAGTGGCCGAGCTACTTCAACCCGGAGCAGCGGCTTAAGGGCATCCGGCTGGATCTCGCCGAATACCGCCGCCCTGACCCGCGCACAGCGCCATCGAAGTCCAAGGCGGCCGGCCTTTACATGATCTGCACCCTTTCCAAGCATGCCGCGGAAGCCAAGGGCTATGCCGATGCGCTCATGCTGGACTGGCGCGGACAGGTGGCGGAAGCGACCGGCGCCAATGTCTTCTTCGTCAAGGACGGAGTGATCCACACGCCCACGCCGGACTGCTTCCTGGACGGCATCACCCGGCGCACCGTCATCGGCCTTGCCAAGGCGCGCGGATACGAGGTGGTGGAGCGCGTGATCATGCCGGAGGAGATGGAGGGCTTCGAACAGTGCTTCCTGACCGGCACGGCGGCGGAAGTGACGCCTGTCTCCGAAATCGGCCCCTACCGGTTCGAGCCCGGCGAGATCACCCGGACGCTGGTCGACGATTACATGGCGGAAGTGCAGCCCAAGCGCATGGCTGCCGAGTAAGCAACCACTCTCAGCGGGATCGGGCGGCCGGCTTGGCCGCCCGTTTTCTTTTGTGCGGAAGGCTGCGCCTTTACCTCGCGGCATCATCCGGATAAGCGATGGACCGGCGACAAGGAGACCGATCCATGGGTGAACTGAACACGGGCATCATTCCCGTTACCGGCTTCCAGCAGAATTGCACGATCCTCTTCGACAGCGAGACCAAGGAAGGCGTCGTTGTCGATCCCGGCGGCGATGTCGACCGGATCATTGAGACCATTCGCGGCAACGGCCTTGACATCAAGGCCATCTGGCTGACGCACGGCCATATCGACCATGCCGGCGGTGCGATGGACCTGAAGGATTCGCTTGGCGTCGACATCATCGGATCGCACAAGGCGGACGAACCGCTGCTGCAAGGGCTGGAACAGCAGGCGCAGATGTTCGGCATGGGCGGGGCAGTGCGCAACGTGATGCCCGACCGCTGGCTCGAGGACGGCGACAGCGTGTCCTTCGGCGACCATGTGTTCCAGGTGCTCCACTGTCCCGGTCACGCACCCGGCCATGTGGTCTTCTTCAACGAGAAGGCCCGCTTCGCCCATGTCGGCGACGTGCTGTTCCGCGGGTCGATCGGACGCACCGACCTTCCGGGCGGCGACCATGAGAAACTGATCCGGTCGATCAAGGAAAAACTGTTCCCGCTCGGCGACGACGTGGGGTTCCTGTGCGGGCACGGGCCGGGCGGACGCTTCGGCGAGGAACGGCGGACCAATCCCTTCCTGACGTGAAAACCCCGGCACGAGGCCGGGGCAGGGGCAGGGGCAGGGAAAATTTATCCGGGCTGCAGGACCTTACGGTGCCACACAGAAATGGCGCTTGCCGTCATACCCCATGAAGGTGCCGGAGTCGGGATCGAAGGAGCGGTAACGGTTCTCGCAATAGCGATACCATTCGCGGCTCCAGGGTTCCGCACCACCGGCCTGACGCGGGGCATAGACGACGTCGGGATTGCGGGCAGGGGCGGGCGGATAATAACCGGGATCGCGCGCCGGAGCGAAATCATCGTAGCGGTCCTCATAGGGGACGGCACGGCTTCGCGCGTAGCTGTCGGCGATGATGGCGCCGATGGCAAGGCCGGCAATGCCGGCGACGATGGCGGCATCGCGGTTGCGATGGCTGCGGCGGACGACGCGGTCGGGACGGTGGCGGCGGTCATGCCGGCGTATCTCGCCGTGACGTTCGTGGCGTTCCACGCCACGCCCGAGGTCGCGGGCGTCCGCGGACAGCGGAACAAGGCCGGATGCGGTGACGGCCATGGCAAGCAGGGCATTGCGGGCGAACTTGATCATCAGCGTCTCTCCTCAAGGCTAGGTATCGCGGCCTGTTGGATCGCATCTTCGCCGCTTCTGCCTGAACGCAGCCTGAACGGTGCATAAAAAAACGCGGCGCCGGGACGCCGCGTCGGTCATTGCGTGCAGGAAACCGCGCCTTATTCGGCGACCAGGTTCACTGCCTTCGGGCCCTTGCCGCGCTTGTCGGGCTCGACGTCGAAGGAAACCTTCTGGCCTTCGCCGAGCGACTGCATGCCGGAGGCCTGCACGGCGGAAATGTGAACGAACACGTCCTTCGCGCCGTCGTCCGGCGTGATGAACCCGTATCCCTTCTCGGTGTTGAAGAATTTGACCGTGCCGGTCTGGCTCATGACTTGGTCCTTTCCGAAGTCCTGGTAGTTGAACCGCCTTTCTGGCGGCTCCGCCCCCACGGGCGGATATGCGTCAGAGTCCTACAGTGTCGGGGAAGGTTTGGTCTCAAGCCACTGCCATTCTCCGGACCGAAGTTGCCCGAACGGGCGGACTATCGCACGGTTTCGTGACAACGGCAAGACAATGTTGGTGTATTTCTGTTCAGTTCTTGTCCGCTCCAAGAATTGCACAGAATTTAATCATTCTGTCCAGAAGTCGGGGGTCATGATGAGGATGCCGCCGATGATTTCGAGACGGCCGAGGATCATTTCCAGTGACAGGAGCCATTTGACCATGTCGGGCAGGCTGGAGAAGTTGCCAGCCGGCCCGATGACCGGCCCGATACCGGGTCCGACATTGGCCAGGGCCGTCACGGATGCCGAGAGCGCGGTCTCGAAATCCAGCCCGAATGCAGCATAAACCAGGCCGAAAAGCGCGGCCGTCGCGGCATAGAGAATCGAAAAGATGAGCAGGCTGTCTATGGTCGACGGACGGACGATCTCGCCCTCGAAATAGGCCGGCGATATCCGGTTCGGGCGGACCGCCATGCGTAGACGGGAGCGGATGAAGCTCAACAGGATGATGATGCGGAAGATCTTGAACCCGCCGGCTGTCGAGCCGTTGCAGCCGCCGATAAAAGTAATGAGAAAGAAGAAAGAGAGTGAAAAACTACCCCACAGCAGGTAATCCTGGGTGGCATACCCCGTTGTCGACATCACGGAAACAACATTGAAGGCCGCATGGGTGAATTGGGTGAAGTCGCCCTGGCCGCTGTTGGCCCTCGTGACGGCAAAGATGACCAGTGTCAAAACGGCGGCTAGCGCGAAGAACCATGTCACCTGCTGGAGTTCCAGTTTCCGGCGACCCTCGGTTAGATTGATGAGAAACAGGAAGGGAAGGCTTGACAGTGCCATGAAGGCAATGGCGATCCAGTTGATGGCCAGGTTGTCGAAGCCGCCCATCGAGGCGTCGGTGGTGGAAAAGCCCCCGGTCGATACGGTGGTGAAGGCGTGGTTGACCGCCTCGAAGGGCGTCATTCCGGCCATGAAGTAGAGGCTCGCGCAGGCAATCGTGAGGAACCCGTAGAGGGTGAGCAGGCGACGCACGAAATGCTCCACCCGGCCATAGGGTTTGACGTGCTTTTCCGAGGATTCGATGGAGAAGAGTTGCTGGCCGCCGATCCGCATGGCCGGCAAGAGCCAGATGCCGATGACCACGATCCCGAGACCGCCGATCCATTGCGTGAGTGAACGCCAGAGCAATATGCCCGGCGGCAATTCATCAAGGCCGGTGAGGACGGTCGAGCCGGTCGTGGTCAAGCCCGACGCCGCCTCGAAGAAGGCGTCCGTGTAGGAGATGGCAAGCCCCGAGGCCCAGAGCGGAACGGCACAGGCGGCGGAGAAGGCGAACCAGGCCAGGTTGACGAGGAGAAAGGTCTCCTTGGGCCGCAACTCCGTGCGGGGGCCGGACAGGGCTGCCTCGACCATGGCGCCGGCCCCGCCGATGCACAGGGCGGAAAGGGCGAACACCTTCCAGTCCGGATTGCCGGCAATCAGGTCCGCGAAGGCTGGAACGAGCATCGCAGCGGCGATGATGACGAGATACCTGCCAATAGGCAGAACGACAGCCCGGAAATCCATCAGGTCCTGATCCGGTTGAACGCGCCGGCAATAGCACGGCGGTCCCGCAGCGGCAAGTTTGTCAGCATTCTGTCATCCGCATCCCGGTTAAAGCCGCTTCGCGGCGGACAGTGACAGGAAACAGCGGCGGCGCATTGGCCGCACGGAGAAACAAGCGATGGCAAGGCCGGTTCTCAATGCGCGGACGATGGCATTCCTCCTGGCCTTTCATGTCACCGCACTCTTGAACATTTCCGCCTGGCGGATCGCGACGGATGTCTTCAATGCGACGCCGGGCGATGCATGGCGGCTGATGGCCGGCCTCTTCCTTGTCCATGGCGCGCTGTTCCTGTCGCTGACCTTTCCCGGGCTATTCAAGCCTGCCGCCGCGCTGCTGGTGATCGGTGCGGCCGTGGCATCGCATTTCATGGACGGTTACGGGACCGTCATCGACAAGGACATGATCGTCAATGCGGTGACGACGACGCGCACGGAAGCCAAGCACCTGCTCACGCCAGATCTCGCCTGGCATGTCCTGCTATACGGATTCGTCCCCGCCGGTCTTCTTTTCCTGGTGCGGCGTGAAGAAACCCGGTTCTGGCGCGATGTCGCGATCAATGTTCCGCTGATCCTGGCCATGCTCGCCATGGCCGGCGGGCTGATCTTCTCCGACTATGCGGCCTTCGCGTCGGCGTTCCGCGAACGCAAGGACCTTGTCTTCTCGCTGAACCCGATCGGTCCGGGCTACGCCATCGTGAAATATGCGAAACAAAGCCTGGGCAAGGGCGAGATCAAGGTCCAGCCCATCGGGCTGGATGCCCGCGCCGGACCCTATCTCTCGAGGGCCGAAAAGCCGGTCTTTCTCGTTCTCGTTGTCGGGGAGACCCTTCGGGCGCAGGATTTCGGGCTTGACGGATACGAACGGCAGACAACGCCGGAACTGGCAAAGATCGATCCGCTCTACTTCCCGGGCACGACGAGTTGCGGAACGGCAACGGCGGTCTCGATGCCCTGCATGTTTTCCATGTATGGCCGCGACGGCTATTCGGACATGCGCGGGCTGGATCACGAAAACCTGCTCGACGTCCTGCACCGCGCCGGTTTCGATGTGGAATGGTGGGATAACAATACCGGCCACAAGGACATCGCCGCCCGCCTGCCGAGCCGGCTGCTCACCCATTCCGCCGATCCCGCCCATTGCGATGACGATGAATGCAATGACGGCATCTTCCTTGAGCGACTGCAAGACCGGATGGCCACGGCACAGCGTGACACCGTGATTGTCCTGCACCTGATCGGCAGCCACGGACCAGCCTATTTCAAACGCTATCCGGAGGCTTTCGAAACCTTCCGGCCGGCCTGCCACTCGGCGCAGTTCTCCGATTGCACCGTGGAGGAAATCCGCAACGCCTATGACAACAGCGTCCTCTATACCGATCACATCCTGGCGCAAATCATCGGCATGGAGCAGCTACAGGCGGGCCGTCTCGCCACCGGTCTCGTCTTTGCCTCCGATCATGGCGAATCGCTTGGCGAGAACGGGCTCTTCCTACATGGTGCGCCCTATTTCATCGCGCCGGAAACACAGACTCGTGTACCCTTCCTGGCCTGGTTCTCGCCGTCCTTCCGAAGCGAGCTGGGCCTTTCGGCCGATTGCCTGCGCGGCAAGGCGGGCGTTCCCGCCAGCCACGACAATTTCTTCCACTCCGTGCTCGGCGCGGTGGATGTCCAGAGCGATGTCCGGGATGCGAGGCTGGACCTTTTCGGAACCTGCCGGGAAAGCAAGCCGCCGGTCCGTCCGTTCGCGGCGGGGCTTTCTGCGGCGCCGCGCGCCCACTGAATCTCAGAAGAGCGCGCCGCCGTCCGGAACCGGCTTGCCGATCGCGGCCAGCACGACCTCGCCATCGGCGTCGGGAAAACCGAGGGTGAGAACCTCGGACATGAACTTGCCGATCTGGCGCGGCGGGAAATTGACCACCGCCATGACCTGCCGGCCCACCAGGTCCTCCGGTGTGTAGTGGCGGGTGATCTGGGCGGAGCTTTTCTTCACGCCGATCTCGGGGCCGAAATCGATCTTCAGCTTGAAGGCCGGCTTGCGTGCCTCGGGGAAGGGCTCGGCCTCGATGATCGTGCCGGCGCGCACGTCCACCTTCTCGAAATCGGCCCAGCTGATTTCCGGCTTGCGCGGGGCCATGACCTCAAGCCGTCCCGCAAGTTTCGAAGTTCACGCCCTGCATGGCCTGTTCGGCCGTCTGGCCCGCCCAGATGACGAACTGGAAACACTGGAAATAGGCTTCGCAGGATTCCAGCGCCGAATTGAGCATGGTCTGGATCTGCAGTGCGGTCGGCTCCAGGCCGCCGGGGAGGATGAGGGTATGGCGGAACATGATGGCGCCCTCGCGCTGCCAAAGGTCGAAATGACCGAAGAGAAGCTGCTCGTTGATCAGGGAAAGCAGGCGCATCACCTCGTAGGCACGCTTTTCCGGCACCTTCAGGTCGAAGGCGCAGGCGGTGTGCAGCGCCTCAAAATCCTCCATCCATGAAAAAGACACGTGGTAATCGGTCCAGTTTCCGGCCACGGAGACCGAAAGCTCATCGTCGGCGGAGCGCTCGAAGGCCCAGTCGTAATGCAGGGCGACCTGTTCGATCACGTCCACCGGGTGGGCCGTGCGTGCGTCGTCCATGTCCATGTCGATCAGGCTCATTGCTTTCCTTTCCGGCACGGCGGCAGTGTCCTGCCACCCGGGTTGGCTGGTTCGAACGCATACGCTGGTGACACGCGCCCCTCAGGCCTTGCGACGCATGCGGCCGCTGCCTTTGCGCCATGACCCGCGGTTCCGAATCATGACGTAGATTCAGTGTATTGAACCGGAGTCGCGTGACCAGTCCCTTTTGGCGCGGGAACGCGAAGAGATGTGGATGGCGGTTGAATCGGAATGTATGCCGGACGGGCCAAATGACTCCGTGCAAAGGATTTTTCCGAAGCGCGGGGCTGTGAACAACCGGCCGAAAAAAATTATGGAAAAGTCTATTTGCCGGCCTTGGCCGATTCCATATCCGCCAAGCGGGCCTCGAGCTTGTCGAGACGCTCCGACAGGGCGCGGTTCTCGGCTCGCGCCTTGACGGCCATGTCGCGCATGGCCTCGAAGTCCTCGCGGGAGACAAGATCCATGGAGGCGACGAGACGCTCGGCCTGGGCGCGCATCGCCGTTTCCATCTCGCGGCGCACACCCTGCGCGGCGCCCGCGGCATCCGTCATCAGCTTGGCAAACTCGTCGAGGATGCGGTTCGGTCCGGCGCCTGTTGTCATGGGACAGCCCTTTCTCGTCTCACACAGGTTCACGTAAGGCCACTGCGCCGCGAATGCAAGCGGTGGCGGGGCTGGCGGGTGCGCCTTGACCTGCGCCGGACGACATTGCAAACGTGGCGCGCACCGCTGGCCCATCCGGAGACAGGCGCCTTGACCGACATCCTTACCCTGCCGCTCAGCCTGCTGCCCTATCCGCAGATCGACCCGGTGATCTTTTCCATCGGGCCCTTCGCGGTGCGCTGGTACGGGCTCGGCTACGTGGTGGGCATCCTGTTCGGCTGGTGGTATTCGCGCCGGCTGGTGATGACGCCGCGCCTGTGGGCCCATGGCAAGGCGCCGATGACGCCGGTGGACATCGACGACCTGGTCGCCTGGGCGGCCATCGGCATCGTGGCGGGCGGGCGCATCGGCTACATCCTGTTCTATGACCTCGCGCGTTATCTCGCCAATCCGCTCGACATGCTGGCCGTGTGGGAAGGCGGCATGTCGTTCCATGGCGGGCTGATCGGCACGACGCTGGCCATGATCCTGTTCGCGCGCCGCCGCGGCATCGCCACCTGGAGCCTGTTCGACGTGGTGGCGGCGGGCGTGCCGCCGGCCATCGGGCTGGTGCGCGTGGCCAACTTCATCAACGCCGAACTGTGGGGCCGGCCGAGCGATGCCCCGGTGGCGATGATCTTCCCGACCGACCCGCTGCAGGTGCCGCGCCATCCCAGCCAGCTTTACGAGGCGGCGCTGGAGGGGCTTCTCCTGTTCACCATACTGGCAATCCTCGTCTGGGGGGCAAGGATGCTTGGCCGGCCGCGCTTCATTTCCGGCGCCTTCGTGGCCGGCTACGGGCTGGCGCGCATCGTGGTGGAATTCTTTCGCGAGCCGGACGCGCAACTGGGCTTCCTGCTCGGCACGGACTGGATGACCATGGGCATGGTGCTGTCGCTGCCCATGGTGCTGGCCGGCGCCTGGGCCATGGCGACGGCGCGCAAGCCGGACGCGCCCGCGTGACGGCGCTGAAAGACAGGCTCATGGCCCGCATCGCGCTGACCGGGCCGATGAGCGTGGCAGACTACTTCGCCGCCTGCCTGTTCGATCCGGCCCATGGCTACTATACCACGCGCGATCCCTTCGGTGCGCAGGGCGATTTCACCACCGCGCCGGAAATCAGCCAGATGTTCGGCGAATTGCTGGCCGTCTGGGCCTTCCGCAACTGGCAGGCGGCGGGCAGCCCGTCGCCCTTCGTCTTCGCCGAGATCGGGCCGGGACGCGGCACGATGATGGCCGACATGCTGCGCGTGCTGGGCCGTCTCGACGGCGGGGCGATCCTGCGCGCGGCACGGGTGCACCTCGTCGAGGCCAGCCCGCGCCTGGCCGCCATCCAGCGCGAGCGGCTGGCAGGCGCCCCGGCGGCCCCGGCCTGGGTGGACCGGGTGGAGGCGCTGCCCGCCCTGCCGCTCATCATCATCGGCAACGAGCTGTTCGATGCCGTGCCAGTGCGCCAGTTCGTCAAGGCCGGCGGCGCCTGGCGCGAGCGCATGGTGGGCGCGGTGGAGGGCGATCTCGCCTTCCTGGCGGGCGCGCTGCCGGCCGACCCGGCGCTGCTGCCGCCCGATGCAGCCCATGCCCCGGAAGGCGCCATCGCGGAAGTGGCGCCGCAGCGCGCCGCGCTGATGGAGGTGATCGCCGGACGCATCGCCACCCAAGGCGGGGCCGGGCTGTTCCCCGACTACGGTTATGAAAACCCGGCCTGCGGCGACACGCTGCAGGCGGTGAAGCGCCACCGCCCGGACCCGGTGCTGGCACATCCCGGCGCGGCGGACCTGACCGCGCATGTGGATTTCGCCGCGCTGGCGCGCGCGGCCGCCTCTGCGGGGCTTGCGGCGCGGATCGCCGGCCAGGGCGATTTCCTGCTGGCGCTGGGCCTGCTGGAACGCGCCGGCGCGCTGGGCGCGGGCAAGCCGGCGGCGGAGCAGGAGCGCATCCGCGACGCGGTGGAGCGGCTGGCCGGATCGGAGCAGATGGGCCGCCTGTTCAGTGTGCTGGCGGTCGGCCCGGCGCAGTCGCTCTGGATGCCCTGAACGGACACGGCTTTTTTCAGCATCCATTGACATATGGCAATGCGGCTTTCGCGGGCGCTTCCATTCTGGGGCCGAACCGGCGATCATGCCGGAGACGATGGAGAAAAGGTCATGAGGAAACTGCTTGTCGCCGCCGCGCTCGCCATTTCGGCAGCCGCCATTCCCACCGCCGCCTCGGCCCAGAGTTGCTATGACCTGTGGTACGAGCGCAACCTGATCTATGCCGAGAACGGCTATTGCTTCCAGACCCGGATGGCGCGCCGCGTCTTCCGCAATTACGACTGCTGGACCACCAATCCGCGCCTGTCGCGCTGGGAGCAGCGCCGGGTGGCCGAGATCCAGCGCGAGGAGCGCCGCCGCGGCTGCCGCGTCAACCGCTGAGGCTCGCCCGGAGCCGTACTCCGAAGCCTGACCCGAAGCCTGATCCTTGGGCGTGGGCCGCCGGCGCCACGCCCGCCTTCGCGTCTGGCCTTTGAAGAACGCTCGCCCGCATGAAGGGCGAGGCAGGAATGACAGGCGGTCACCGTTTCGCGTGTCTGTTCTGTTTTCATGCGATCCGGGGACCGCCTGCCGCATGTCTTGTCGCCGCCGCTCCGCCTTCCGTCCTTCCAGGCCCGTCAGGGCCCGTGAACGGGGGCTTCGTGCCCATCTGCCGGGCCGGAAAAGACCGGCGCCGGCGGGCCGCCCGCGCTAGGGCGTTGGCCAAAGGCCCATTGCAGACCACGCGGAGGACGCAACCGCACGCCTCCGCCGCCAACCATGCCTGCCCTCCGCGTTTCCCGGTTCATGACCCGCGTTCCCGTTGAAGGCAGCGCAGGAAGGGTAGCCGAGGGGCGAGGGGGTGTGGATAGAGGGGGATTTGTGAGGCGCTCGCCATGAGACGCTGCACCAATCTCTCCCCTTGCGGGAGAGAAAGCAAATTACTGGTGTTAGCGAAGCTAACCCTTGGAATTTGAAAGAGAGGGGGTCTGGCCATCTGTCCGACTGGCCGCAGTGTCAGTTCTCCGCTCCTTGAACAGGAAATCCTTCAGCGACAACGCCTGAACCCGTTCCCCCTCTCTTGCCGTTTCCGATGACTTGCCCGGCTTCGCCAGCCAAGCCATGGAAAAGGCTTTTGTGTGTAAGAATATATCGTAATGATTTTTAATGAATATCAATTAAAACTGAACCTTACGTCGTCTCGAAGAGAATCTATAACATCATTAACGTCTTGTGGCTCAAGAGCCCAGCGATATGCGGGATGAATCTCCCATTTATATCCAAAGTCAGCAATTTCATGTGCGAGAAAACGACTTTCATCAAAGTGCAATCGTTCTATATGATCATTTTTTTCAATTCTAGCAGTAATAAAATCTATCTTATACAGGAACTGATGTATTGCCTTCGATGTCGCGGGTTTTCCATTTCTAAAAACAAAAGTTCTTTGCCTTAATGCATTTGTTATTTTTTTTGAAAGCTCATCGTTTGTGAAAAGAAATGAGGTACTTGCTTTCCGCTCCTTTTTGAGCGGGCGCATCGACATAAGTAAATCCTCAACATTTTCTAGTTCTGAACGAAACTCATTAATAACATCCTGAAGCCTCTCATTAGAATAACTAAAAAATGTTTCTTCGAGATTTGAAGCAGATATTATATTAGATTTTTTTGCTTTAAGCGCTGAAGATCTTAGCAATTTTACCAGATCTCTTGGTCGTTTTCTTGTAAGAGAAAGTAAAATATTATGTATTGGTCGATTTGACCAATGACCTCTTCCTACATCAAACTTTTCTGTAATAACTTTACTAAGTATATTTTTATCAATATCCGATTGACTCATTCCAACAATGTATTCTTGTGAATAATCTAGTCTAAAAAAAGTGGAAACACGCTTCGCTATAACAGACAAAATTTCATGATTTGTCCATTTAAGCCAGACTACATTGCCTTCAATCTTGTCAGTAGATTCATCTGATGTTCGCACCAAATAGTAGACATCTGCTCTTAAGCCAATACGAAAAAAAAGCCGATTTTGAGCACCAGATATATCACGAATTGCATTTATTAATGCAGAAATATTCAGAATATCAATTTTTGAAGCGGACCATCCTCTGTCGATGTCGTCTATAAATATGTGAATTCTCGATCCCTTCGCTAAATGCTCTACGACTGAGCTTTTGATAGCTTTCCCAAGCGCATTCTTATTGTTGTTGACAAAATCACTTATTGCATCTGAAATACCTCCAAAATCGAATTGACCGCTATTTGAAATTTTTCCTAAAAAACTTCTTGAATTTTCGGAAAAAATTTTGTTTGAAATTACAGTTACAATTCCTTTTTTCCAGTGCTCAATAAGTGAATTAAAGTTAACATCCCGAGGTGCTGTTTCGATTACTGAGATGATGTCGTCTGGCCTTAAAAATATTGATACTTCTGACTTATCGATCTTATCAAGATGCGCCCTTTTAAGGATAGCGCTTTTCCCAACCCCCTTGTGTCCGACTAAAATTCGAAAACTCGTATTGGAAAGGATCCTCTCATAGGCATCATTAGAAAAAAAATACTGTCGAAAACGGTCTTCATCCTCGTTCTCAGCGTCATCTTTTCCAAAAATCAAATCAATATTTTCTTCAGTGAAAAGCATGTTCACCCTCATTCTTGGACACTGTTTAGTTCAGACTTCTGAGTGTTATCTTACAAGCGTCGGCTAAGAATGCCACCCCCCCCCCCTCACTCCACCAGCGCCCTTATCAGCCCTTCCACATTGCCGCCGCTGCCCATCTCGTCGCGGTCGAAGGCGCGGGAGCGGGCCTGGTGGCGGGCATAGGCCGCCTTAACCTTCTGCAGGATCAGCGGGCGGATTTTCGTGCAGCCGGGGTCGTTTTCCGTGCGCGTGCCCACCGTGTCGCTGACGATGGCGCGCACAAGGTCGTGGATCATGGCCGCGTGGACGGCCTCATGCGCCCTGATGCCGTCGATGAAGGCCTGCCAGCGGCGGGCGAGCGCGCCGGTCAGGGGCGTCTCGGGCCTTGGCAACGTGGTGGTGATGGTGAGGAAGGGCAGGGCGCCGCGCAGCGTGCAGGCGCTGCCCTCCGGGTGGTAGTCGCGGCGCCATTTCAGGTCGAAACTGGTATGCGCGATGGCGCTGGCGCCGGGGCCGAGGCGCGGGCCGTTTTCGCCGATGGAGCGGTAGAGCGCCAGCCCGGTTGCGCCCGTCACCGGATAGGTGGCGACGCGCTCCGTGGCCTTCCATTCGCCGGCCTGGGCCGGAAGGGCCATGAGCAGGAGGGCGAGGGCGGCCTTCCTCACCGTCCGGGCCGGCCCGTCTTGCCGGGGCGGCGCTTGCGGCGCTTCTCCTCGCCCGCATCCTCGTAGGAGCCGGCGCCGATCCGCTCGCGCTTCACCGGCTTGACGGAGCCGGTTTCGTGCTCCGGATCTTGCGCTTCGCTTCGCCCGACGTGCGATCCGGAGAGCGGTTTTTCCGTGCGGCCCACGGTCATCTCGTCCAGCGTGGGCTTGCGGAACAGGCCGGCGTCCTTCGGCGGCGTGCGATTTCCGGTCGCGGCGCGCTTGCGGCTCTCGCGGGTGTTCTCGATGCCTGCGTCGCGGGCCATCGGGTCGTCCATCATCTCCAGTTCGGTGGCCTTCAGCCGCTTGATCTCGTCGCGCAGGCGGGCGGCGGCCTCGAAGTCCAGGTCGGCGGCGGCGTCGCGCATCTGCTTCTCCAGCGCCTCGATATGGGCCTGAAGGTTGTTGCCCATGAGCGCGCCCTCGCTTTTCGCGTGGCCGCCCGGCCCGGAAATGGAGGCGCGCACGTGGTCGGCCTCGTAGACGCTGTCGAGGATGTCGGCGATGCGCGACTTGACGCTTTCCGGCGTGATGCCGTGCTCGGCGTTCCAGGCAAGCTGCTTCTCTCGGCGGCGGCTGGTCTCGTCCATGGCGCGCTGCATGGAGCCGGTCACCTTGTCGGCATAGAGGATGACCTTGCCGTCGACATTGCGCGCGGCGCGGCCGATGGTCTGGATCAGCGAGGTCTCGGAGCGCAGGAAGCCCTCCTTGTCGGCATCGAGGATGGCCACGAAGCCGCATTCGGGAATGTCGAGGCCCTCGCGCAGCAGGTTGATGCCGACCAGCACGTCGAAGGCGCCGAGGCGCAGGTCGCGGATGATCTCGATGCGCTCCAGCGTGTCGATGTCGGAATGCATGTAGCGCACGCGCACGCCCTGTTCGTGCAGGTATTCGGTCAGGTCCTCGGCCATGCGCTTGGTCAGCACCGTGCACAGGGTGCGGTAGCCGGCCGCCGCCGTGGCGCGGATCTCGCCCAGCACGTCGTCCACCTGGCTGCGGGCCGGGCGCACCTCCACCGGCGGGTCGATCAGGCCGGTCGGGCGGATGACCTGCTCGGCGAAGACGCCGCCGGCCTCCTCCATCTCCCAGCCGCCGGGCGTGGCCGAGACCGCCACCGTGGCCGGGCGCATGGCGTCCCATTCCTCGAAGCGCAGCGGGCGGTTGTCCATGCAGGAGGGCAGGCGGAAGCCGTATTCGGCCAGCGTCGCCTTGCGGCGGAAGTCGCCCCGGTACATGCCGCCGATCTGCGGCACGGTGACGTGGCTCTCGTCGATGAACAGGATGGCGTTGTCGGGGATGTATTCGAACAGCGTGGGCGGCGGCTCGCCCGGCGCGCGGCCGGTGAGGTAGCGCGAATAGTTCTCGATGCCCTGGCAGGAGCCGGTCGCCTCCAGCATCTCGATGTCGAAGCGCGTGCGCTGCTCCAGCCGCTGGGCCTCCAGCAGGCGGCCGGCCTTCTCCAGTTCCGCCAGCCGCCATTTCAGCTCTTCCTTGATGGCCTTGACGGCCTGGTTGAGCGTCGGCTTGGGCGTCACGTAGTGCGAGTTGGCGTAGATCTTCACCGTCTTCAGGTCGCCGGTCTTCTGGCCGGTCAGCGGGTCGAACTCGGTGATGGAGTCGATCTCGTCGCCGAACAGCGAGATGCGCCAGGCCTGGTCCTCCAGGTGGGCGGGGAAGATCTCGATGGTGTCGCCGCGCACCCGGAAGGAGCCGCGCACGAAGTTGATGTCCTGGCGCTTGTATTGCTGGGCGACGAGGTCGGCGAGCAGTTCGCGCTGGTCGATGCGGTCGCCCACCGACATCTGGAAGGCCATGGCGGTGTAGGTTTCCACCG
>MDTD01062019.1_pt1 | contig 19327 bp, 17 predicted proteins | sample 811221 | NCBI WGS metagenome assembly MDTD01 (sample SAMN05326646, study PRJNA326480) | marine metagenome | isolation source: seawater | place: Pacific Ocean: South West | collected 2011 | reverse complement strand
GTTTTTTTTATAAATTGCATATAGCTTTGGTTAATTTCAAATTAAGACATATTTGTGTTTTTTCAATAAAGAAAATTATGAAAATGAGAAAAAATATTGTTTTTCTAGGTATGATGGGGTCTGGCAAGACTAGTATTGGCACAATGGTTTCTAAAAAATTAGGTCTAGATTTTTATGATGTAGATCAATCAATTGAAAAAGAGCAAAATTTAAGTGTTTCAAAAATATTTAAAATAAATGGTGAAAAATTTTTTAGACAATTAGAGGAAAAGACAACGCTCAATATTCTTAAAAAGGATAATATAGTTATATCATTAGGTGGAGGAGCTTTTTTAAATAAAAATGTGAGAAATGAGATTTTAAGCAACCATACCTCTTTTTGGTTAAAATGTGATGCAGATGTAATTATAAAAAGACTTAAAAATAATACAAAAAGACCTCTGGCCATAAATTTAACTAGAAATGATTTTATGAATCTTTTGAAAAAACGATCTAAGATCTATTCAAAAGCAATGTATAATATTGATTGTGACAATTTAACAAAAAAAGAAATAGTAAAAAAAATTTTAAGTATTTATGAACCCAATAAAATTAGTAGTTAAAACAAGAACAGAGAAGTACCCTATCATTATAGGAAAAAATTTAATTTTAAAGATGCCAAAAATTTTAAAAAAAAATTCAATAAATTTTTCTAAATGTCTTGTAGTAATTGATAAAAATGTTCCAAGAAAATTTATTATTCAAATAAAAAATTCTTTAAAAAAAAAATTACAAATTACTTTTATAGAAGCTAGTGAAAAGAACAAAAATCAAAAAACAATCGACAGTATATTAGATATATTGCTTAAAAAGGATTTTACGAGAGAAGATTGCTTAATTGCGATGGGAGGTGGAATCACAGGTGATTTGGTTGGTTTTGCTGCAAGCCAATTTAAAAGAGGTTTAAAATTTATAAATATTCCAACTACACTTTTAGCCCAAGTGGACTCTTCAATAGGTGGAAAAACAGGAATAAATACTTCGTATGGTAAAAATCTAGTTGGTAGTTTTTATCAGCCAAGATTAGTTTTAAGCGATAGTAATTTTTTATTGTCACTTACTAAAAGAGAGCTTGTTTGTGGGTATGCGGAAATTTTAAAACATTCAATTATTTCGAATAAAAATTTTTATCTATATCTTATTAACAATATATCTAAGATAATGGACCTTAAGTTTCCCTTTATAGAAAAGGCAATTTTTGAAAGTTGCAAAATTAAAAAAAAAGTTGTTGAGAAAGATGAAAAAGAAAATGACTTCAGACAAATTTTAAATTTCGGCCATACTTTTGCTCACGGATTTGAGGCAGCATTAAATTATTCAAAAATATTAAATCATGGAGAAGCTGTTCTGCTAGGAATGTGTACTGCTTTAAAATTTAGCTATAATCTTAAAATGTTAAATGAGAAAGATTTTGAATCAATATCAAGTCATATTAGAAAATCAAAATTTCCAAATGATATAAATAATTATTTAAAAAAAAAGATTTGAATAAAATTTTAAAGTTTATGACTAAAGATAAAAAAAATAGATCAAAAAAAATTAATCTTGTTTTACTTAAAAAAATAGGCAAACCATTAATAAATCGTGAATTTGCAAAAAATAAAATTAAATCCTTTTTGTCCAACGAGCTAATCAATTAATATCTGTAACGAATGAATAGATAATTTCATTTCCTCGTTCAGTATTTTATAAATTTTTTTATTACTTTCAATTTTATTCATTTTTTTTAATTCTAATGATTTTATCGAAATCTTAAGATGATACTTGCCAATTTGATTTCCTTTATGATTTTTGTGAAGAAAAGATTTGTCCTCAACGTTAATATCCTCAATTGAAATATTGTTTTCAATTTTTTTTTTTACTATTGCAATTAATTCATTTATATCCATAAATAATATTAAACTTATACCATGAAATATATTTGTGACTGGCAAAATTGCAAAGAAATTGGTGATTACAAAGCACCAATAGAGAAAGATAATAGTAAAAAATTTCGTATGTTGTGTTTAGAGCACGTCAAAGAATTTAATAAAAATTGGAATTATTTTTCTGGAATGAGTGATAATCAAGTAATAAATTTCCTCAAATCAGATATGATCTGGCATAAACCCACACAAAGCTTTAGCTCTAGTGATAATTTTTTTAAAGTTTTATGGAATAATACTTTAAAAGATGAGCTTGATTATAATAGATTAAAAAGTGAATATAATCATATGCGTCAATTTAAATTTGACCACAAAGATATAAAAGCGTTTAGTATATTGGGAATTTCGGTCGGTTTGAATTGGCTAAAAATTCAAAAGAAATTCAAAATCCTTGTTAAAAAATTTCACCCTGATATGAATTCAGGTAATAAAAAATATGAGGAAAAATTAAAGTTAATAACATTGGCTTATACTCAGCTAAAAAATACATATAGGAATAAAATTGACACCTAACTTAGACATACAACCTGACATTAAAGTCTCAATAAAACAAACATTTGGTTTTGATACTGAAATGGAAGTTGACGCTTTTTCAAAAAAAAGTGAATACGTACCTGAGATAGATAAAAGCTATAAATTTGATAAAGATACAACACTTGCAATCATTTCTGGATTTGCCTTTAATAAAAGAGTTTTGGTTCAAGGTTATCATGGAACTGGTAAATCAACACATATAGAGCAAATAGCTGCAAGATTAAATTGGCCTTGTATAAGAGTTAATTTAGACAGTCATGTAAGCAGAATTGATCTGATTGGAAAAGACGCAATTGTATTGAAGGAAGGAAAACAAGTTACTCAGTTTAATGAAGGAATTTTACCATGGTCAATTCAAAATCCTGTCGCCTTAGTGTTTGATGAATATGACGCTGGAAGACCTGACGTAATGTTTGTTATTCAAAGAGTCCTTGAAGCAGAAGGTAGTTTTACACTTTTAGATAAAAATAAAGTAATAAAACAAAATAAATTTTTTAGGCTATTTGCAACATCTAATACTGTAGGACTTGGAGATACTTCTGGATTATATCACGGCACCCAACAAAATAATCAGGGGCAAATGGATAGATGGAATATTGTAACAACATTAAACTATCTTAGTCTTGATAAAGAAATGGAAATAATATTAGCAAAAAATAAAAACCTCAATAATCAAAAAGGAAAAGAAAAAGTTGCAAATATGATCAAAGTAGCCTCTCTAACTAGAAAAGGCTTTATTGCTGGTGATATATCTACAGTTATGAGCCCAAGAACAGTTTTACATTGGGCTGAGAATACAGAAATTTTTAAAGACACCGGATACGCATTTAGAGTTACCTTTTTAAACAAATGTGATGACATTGAAAAAAATACTATCGCAGAATACTATCAGAGATGTTTTGGAGAAGAATTACCTGAATCTCTTGCCAATATTCAAATATAAAATAAATGAGTAATAGCAATAAAGATGCTAACTTAAAAGAGAAACTTAAACAAGCACTAAACTCAACTTTTAAAGTTATTTCAGACGATTTAAATTTAACGTCAAAAAAAGATCAAGAATCAAAAAAATATGATTTGCTTGATTTAGAAAATTTAAATACAAAAAATGACTTTATTAAAGCAAGAGCAGATACAGATTCACTAGCTCTTAAAAAAAAATTTTCCAATGAGTTAATTTATAGAAAAAACCAACCAAAAAACTCATCTTCAAAGTCTCTTTACGCGATAGCAGAAAAAATAAGATACGAGGCTCTTGGAACATCTATGCTTAAAGGTATAGAAAAAAATTTGAAAGAAAATTACAATCAAATAATAGCTTCAAAAAGAAAGGACCACCTTAAAACAAAAGATGATGTTCCAATAAATGAGGCATTTGAATATTATATGCTTAAAAAATTTCATAATATTGAGTTAAATTCTTTGACAAAAAAAATGTTAAGTTATTGGGAAAATGAATTTGACAAATCTATTAACAAGCATATTAAATTTTTAAAATCAAATTTAGAAAATCAAACCAATTATTCACTTAAGTTTTCTGAAATATTTGATGAAATGGACATTTTTCAAGATGATGATAACGATGAAACGCAAGAACAAAATCAAGAAAATAACAAAAACGACTCATCAAATGATGACACAAACTCAGAAAATGAGGACCAAAAAGATCAAAATAAAGATGAAGCAAACGAACAAAGCTTGGAATCTGATTATGATATTGATGATTATAAACTAGATGACCAACTCCTAGAAGCAGACAATAGTGAACCAACTGTTGAACAAATTGTAAAAAAAAAAGACATCAATTCAATTAATCTGGACTACAAAATTTTTTCTAGTGAATTTGACGAAGTTACTAAAGCTGAAAATTTAGAAAATGCTGATGAAGCTAATAAACTTAGAAAAACTTTAGACCAGCAATTAGTAGCTTTCCAAGATATAATTACTAAATTAGCAAATAAGTTGCAAAGGCAATTGCTTGCAAAACAAAATCGTGCGTGGGATTTTGATCTTGAAGAAGGTTTGCTAGACAGTTCAAAATTACCCAGAATTATTATAGACCCTTACAATTCTTTATCATTCAAAAAAGAAAAAGACTTAGATTTTAAGGATACTGTTGTAACTTTACTTATTGATAACTCCGGTTCAATGAGAGGTAGACCAATTACAATAGCTGCTATTTGTGCAGATATTTTATCGAGAACTCTAGAACGTTGTTCTGTGAAAGTTGAAATATTAGGCTTTACTACAAAAAATTGGAAGGGCGGTCAAAGTAGAGAAGCTTGGAACAAGAGTGGTAAAACAAAAAATCCAGGACGATTAAATGATCTAAGACACATAATTTACAAAGGTGCTGATGCACATTGGAGGCAATCAAAAAATAATTTGGGACTTATGTTGAAGGAAGGATTGCTTAAAGAAAATATAGATGGAGAAGCTATTTTGTGGGCATTCAATAGATTAAAAAAAAGAAGAGAAGAGAGGAAAATACTTATGGTTATATCTGATGGAGCTCCAGTAGATGACTCAACTTTATCAGTAAATTCAGGAGATTTTTTAGAAAAACATTTAAAAAAGATGGTCAAATTTATTGAGGATAAAACAGAAGTTGAAATTTTAGCAATTGGGATTGGACATGATGTCTCTAGATATTACAAAAAAGCAATTAAAATAACAGATGTTAATGAGCTTGGAGATGTTATGATTTCACAATTAAGTGAATTATTTAGTAATAAAAGCAACCTTCATTAAATTTTAAACAAATCTTCATTCCTCCATTTAATTATTACTTCTGCTCCACCCCTTGTCTTCGAGTTTCTGCAGTCAATCGATGCAAAGTTTTTTTCTAATAAAGTTTTTCCTATAAATATTCCTAACCCAAGACCTGGTTTCAATTTATTTTTTAATTTTGTTTGGATTAAATATGGTTCTCCTATTTTGGACAATATTTCATTTGGATAACCCTCCCCGTCATCCTCGACTGAAATTTCAGTAAATTCATTATTACTTTTTAATGTAATATATACTTTACTGTCACAAAATTTATTTGCATTTCCTATAAAATTTCTCAGACCATAAACTATTTCAATTGACCTTGTTATCCTTTTTGGGTTCGAATCTTGATCAAAATTTAAGATAAAATCATTTTTACTTGTCTCTTTAAATGAGATAACAATTTGTTTTAAAATATCTCGCACAGAAAGATCTTCGTCTATAAAATCATCTTCTTCATTAGGATTTAACGATAGCCTTTTCAAGATTTTGTTACATCTCTCAATTTGACTCGATAAAAGTTCTATATCCTGTATTACATCCTTTTGATCCTTTAATTGAACTAATAATTCTTGGCTTATAATTTTAATAGTTGATAGGGGAGTTCCCAAAGAGTGAGCTGCTGCTGCTGCTTGACCACCTAAAGAAAGCATTTCATGCTCTTTTGCCATAATTTCCTCCATTTTATTTAATGCTTCTTTTCTTTTTCTAGACTCAGCACCAAATATCAGTGCAAAATAATTTAAAAAAAATAAAGCAATTATTAAAGATATGGGTATTGAGTAATAATAATAATTATCAACATGAAAATGATCATTTAAAGGTTCGGGTAAATCTAAAGAAAAAAATGTAAGGAATATTATTATTATAGTTGTGGTAATAACTAAAAATAAGTTTGTTCTTAGGCTTAAATTTGATGATGCAAAAACATTGGGAATTATTAAAAAGATTATGAATGGGTTTACGATACCACCTGTTAAATAGATCAATGATGCAAGCTGAAATAGATCAATAAGTAAAAAAAGTAAAGCTGATCTATCAGATAATTGAGTTTTTTTATAAATCCATATCAAGTAAAGATTGCTTAAAATTCCAAATGAGATAATTAAAACAGAAAAATAAAATTCAAATTTAAAATTAAAATAAAAATAAACGATATTTACAGATATTAATTGGCCAATAATTCCAATCCATCTTAGGTTAATATAGGTGGATTTTTTTAGTGAATGATATTTTGAAGTCTCAAAAAACCTCATCTTTTAAATATCTAGATTTTGGACATTAATTGCATTAGAAATTATAAAATCTTTTCTCAAAGCAACATCATTGCCCATCAAGGTATGTATCAAATTCTGGTCTTTTTTTGTATCTTTTGAGTATTGAACCTGTAATAAATTTCTTGTTTCTGGGTCAAGGGTAGTGCTCCAAAGCTCCTCGGGATTCATTTCCCCTAAACCTTTAAATCTTTGGATATTCATTTTAGATTTTTCACTTTCTAGTTCCTTTAAATATTCCCGTGAATTTTTTTTCATTCTTTTTAATTCTTTGCTATGTTTAATAATATATTCCTCGAGTTCTTTCTCGTCCTTAATATAAATTCCTTTTGTCCCCCTGTTTATTTTAAATAGTGGTGGTTGAGCCAAATAAATATGTCCATTCTCAATTAATTTATTAAAAGGTTTGTTATTAAAAAATGTTAATAATAATGCTCTTATGTGTGATCCATCAACATCTGCATCTGTCATAATTATTACTTTACCATACCTTAAATCTTTCAAATCTATTTCTTGAGCTTTAGGGTCTAATCCGAGGGCATTAATTAATGTCAAAATTTCATTCGAAGAAATCATTTTTGCTAAAGCTTTGGTTCTGTGATCATTAGTATTTTTGGTAGCACCATTTTTTTTTGTTTGGAATTCTTCAACATATGTATTTAAAATTTTTCCTCTCAATGGAAGAACTGCTTGATTAGATCTATTTCTTCCTTGTTTTGCTGAGCCTCCAGCAGAATCACCCTCGACAATAAATAATTCTGTGCCGTCTTGTTTTCCAATCTGACAATCAGCCAACTTTCCAGGTAACCCACTTAATTCAAGAGCACCTTTTCTTCTAACACTTTCTCTTGCTTTCCTCGCAACATCTCGAGCTAATGCTGCTTGAATTATCTTAGCTAAAATGATTTTTGCAACAGAAGGGTTTTGATCAAACCAAATTGAAAGTTTTTCATTTATCAGAGTTTCAACTAACATTCTTACCTCTGAAGATACTAATTTATCTTTGGTTTGAGATGAAAATTTTGGATCAGGGATTTTGGTAGATAAAACGCATGTCAAACCCTCTTTAATATCGTCACCTGAAATTGTTAATTTATTTTTTTTTAGTAAATTATGTTCGTTCGCATATTTGTTTATTATACGTGTTAAAGCGCTTCTAAAGCCCAATAAATGAGTACCACCATCCTTTTGGAAAATATTGTTTGTATAAGGATAAATATCCTCAGCGTAAGTTCCGTTCCATTTTAAAGCACATTCGATTTCGATATTTTCCTTTTTTCCCTCTATATAAATAGGTTTTTTAAATAGTTCATTCCCATTTTTATTTTGCAGTTTTTCCCTTTTTTCGTCCAAAAAATCTACAAATTCTAAAACTCCACCATCATATTTAAACTCATAAATTTTAGCTTTTTTTTGATTTCCATCAGAAAAAGTTATTTTGATACCTTTGTTTAAAAAAGCTAACTCTCTCATTCTTTTAATAAGAATATTCCCATTAAATTTAATAGATGAGAAAATTTCTTTTGAAGGAAGAAAAGTTATTCTTGTACCTGTATCTTTTGATTTACCAATAACTTTTAATGGTGCTTTTGCTTCACCATTGTCAAATTCAATAAAAAATTTTTTTCCATCCCTATTTATTTCTAATTTTAATTTCTGAGATAAAGCGTTTACAACAGAAACACCAACACCATGTAAACCGCCCGAAACTTTATAAGAGTCATGATCAAATTTACCACCAGCATGCAATTGAGTCATTATAACCTCAGCTGCTGACTTTTTTTCACCTTTATGCATATCAGTAGGAATACCTCTGCCGTCATCTTCTACTGTGACAGTTCCATCAGAATTTATTTTGACATTAATATTTTTGCAAAAACCAGCCAAAGCTTCATCTATTGAATTATCAACAACTTCATAGACCATGTGATGTAAGCCAGTACCATCATCTGTATCACCAATATACATCCCAGGTCTTTTTCTTACTGCTTCAAGACCTTTAAGAACTTTGATTGAGTCAGCTTTATATGTGCTTTTATTAGTCATTTTTTTATTTTTTGAAAAAAAAATTATAACATTTTTACTCAAAATTAACTATTTTAATAATTTTTAATTTTAGAAAAATTTTGCTAAAAGCTTTCTTTTTATGCTAATACAGCCTCAATTTTTACTTAAAAAAAAAATGATGCGCTAAATAAAAAAATTGAATTAATTAAGTGATAACATTTTAAATTTATCGTATATAAATACCCTAATAGAATGATACCTATATCTAAACCATCTATAGACAAAAGAGATCTTAGATACATTAATAGAGTTTTTAAATCTAAAATATTTACCGATGGGTACTATCTTCGAAAAACAGAAATATTAATTAAAAACCTAATTAAATCTAAGTTTATTGGTCTTACTCATAGTTGTACAGCAGCTTTGGAAATATCAGCAATTTTGATCAACCTAAAAAAAAATGATGAAGTTATAATGCCATCTTATGGATTTGTTTCTGTAGCTAATGCGGTAGTATTAAGAAATGCTAAACCCGTTTTTACTGAAGTTGACCCTAAAACTTTAAATATTACTCTTGAAGATATAAAAAAGAAAATAACTAAGAAAACTAAAGCAATTTATTTAATTCATTATGCTGGCAATTCATGCGAAATAGAAAAAATTTCAAAATTTGCAAAAAAAAAACGTATATACCTTATTGAGGATTGTGCTCATTCTTTTTTAGCAAAGTTTAAAAATAAGTTTCTTGGGACAATTGGTGATATAGGCGTTTTTAGTTTTCATGAAACTAAAAATTTAGTTGGTGGTCAAGCTGGTTGTATATCAATTAATAATAAATCTATGATAAGTAGAGCTAATTATATCTTAGATAAAGGTACTAATAGAAGAAAATTCTTGAATAATATTAAAAAAAAAATTATTTCCCCTAACAATAAAGGTTTTTATAGCTGGGTTGACCTTGGGTCAGAATATAGAGCACCGGAACTAACAAGTGCTTTAGTTTATTCTCAAATTTTAAAATCTAAAAAAATTCAAACCAAAAGAAAAATTATTTGGGAAAAATATGAAAAAATTATAGATAGTTTAAAAACTAATAAATTTTATCTCATTAAACCACTTAAAAATACAACAAGTGCTCATCATATAGTGGCGCTCATATTTAAAAATCTAAAAATTTCTAATAAATTAAAACATATAATGCAAAAAAATAAGATTGCGGCAACATTTCATTACGTCCCGCTTCATAAGTCAAAAATGGGTAGGAAATTTTGTAAATATAAACTTCCAATTACTGAAAATATTTATAATAAGGTTGTTCGCCTACCACTCTTTTCTGAAATGACTGATGTTCAATTTAAAAAGATTTCAAGTATTTTAAAAAAATTTACAGATAAAAATTCTTAAATTATAATATATTTATTTGGAGAGGTGGGAGAGTCTGGTTTAATCCACCAACTTGGAAAGTTGGCATGCATAATGCATCGCAAGTTCGAATCTTGTCCTCTCCGCCAAAAATTACTCAATTATTAAATAGAAAAATTAAATTTAAAATTGTAGAATTATTTTTTTAATCCAAAAAAATGCTTGTAGTAATAAATTAAATGAAAAAAAATCTTATCATTATAGGAAAAAAAAGCTTTATTGGATCAAACATATTTAAAATTTTAAAAAATAAAAAAAAAATTTCTATTTTTACTTTTAAAGATTTTATGAAACTAAGTAAAAAAGAAATCAAAAATTTTAAATATATCTGCAATTGTACTGTAAATAAAAAAAATGTTTATAATAAGTATAATTCAAAAATTGATTATGATGTAAAGATTTCAAAGAAAATTCAAAATATTGATGTTAATTATATTTTTTTAAGTTCAAGAAAAGTCTACAAACCCAGAATAAACACTTCTGAAGAACATCAAATCAAACCTATTGACATTTATGCAAGAAATAAATTTATAGCTGAAAAAATTCTCAAAAAAAAACTAAAATCTAAATTATTAATATTAAGAATTTCAAATGTAATAGGTTTAAAAATTTTTAAAAATCCAAGACAAGTACATGCAACTTTTTTTGATAATTATTTAGAGATGGTGAGAAATGAACGAAAACACAAATTTCATAATTTTTACAAAGATTTTATATCTATCGAGCAACTATCTAAGATTTTTCTATTAATTTTAAATAAAAAAATGAATGGAATTTACAACGTTTCACTAGGTAAAAAAGTTTCTACAAAAGAAATGGTTAATTGGTTAGAGACTTATAATAAAAAAAAAAATCAATTTTTTTATAAAAAAACCAATAAAACGATTCAAAAAAAACATTCATTTTCACTTAATAATTCTAAACTTCAAAATGAAATTAAATTTAGACCAAAAAAAACTGATCTTAAAAAATTTTGTATAAAATTAAGTAAAACTATTCATCAATCTTTCTAATGAAGATTTGTGATTTCGAAACTTCTAAAATTTTGATTTCTTTAAAAACTTCGTTCAAAAATTTATTTATACTATAACATGGATTTTCCTTTACATTTTTATAAAAACTCCAAATGTAATCATCACATATAAGCAAACCTCCTTTTTTTAAAAAATGCCAAGAATTTTTACAATCCTTCAAAACCTGATAATCTTTATGGTATCCATCGACATAAATCACATCAAAAAAAGTTTTGTTTTTTAAAAAAAAATCATCACTGTTATTTTTTATTTTAATAATATTTGAAAATTCTCTAACATTAAAATCAAAATTTTTTTCAACTTTTGTAAAATCTTGTCCCCCATATTCCTCTGTGCTATGCCAATTATCAACACAATACACTTTAAAATTTGTAAAATTTCGACTCACAAACATAGCTGAATTTCCCTCATAGCTCCCAATTTCGAGGTAGTTGAGATTAATTTTATTAATATTTTTAATATGCCTATAGAAACTATAGGCATTCATAGAAAAATAATCATTTGAAATTTTTTTTTCTTTTAAAAAGCTTTGATTTTTTTTTTTAAAAAATTTTATCTTTCTTTTAAAAAAAATATTCAAAACTTTTTGATATAAAAAGAGTAAAATTATTTTTAGACTTGCATCACTTTTCATTAAAAAGATAATTTTTTTAATGGTATTTTGCATATTATTTAGCAGATTAAATCTGACAGTTTATCTTTGTTTTCAAGAATATATTTAGGAAAGTTTTCATTTAATTCTATTTTTCTTAACTCCTTGTTTCGTTTAAAAGGATCAATTTGTTTTTCAATATTGTCTTTGATGTTTCCTAGATCTGTAAATAATTTTAAGTCATATTCACTATGAACATATGATTTTATTTTAGAGGAAATAAATTCTGGAGAACCTAAAAAAGAAAAATGCCATCCTCCATTTACAATCTTATAAATTTTTCTAAATTTATCGAATCTCCAAAAACCATATCTTAAATTTTTTAATCTTACATTGTCTCTTAGCCAAGTAAATGATTTAAGATTTTTTCTTCTACATATTCTAGTACCTTCCCATTGAATATAATTCATTACCTGTAGATTTAATTTGTAGTAAAAAACTTTTTGATCAAATATACCCACTGAATTTTCTGGTATTTTTTTCTCTAAATTTTCTAAATTTGGTATCTCATCAACATCAGAAAACATAATAACATCTTCTGGTTTAGAATCATTCAATCCATTAAGAAGGTAATTTCTCTGATAATTTTGTCTATCCCATGTTCTTTTACATTCCTTGAAATTATCTATTACCAAATAAATTATTTTTTTTTTAAATTTAGAAAAATTGTCTAAGTTAAAATTTAATTTTTTTTGATTACCTCTATGATCCTCTTTTGCTTCACATATTACAAAAAAATCTACGTAATTATTTAAAATATTAAATCTTAAATCAAGCAAGTGATCTTCGTTAAGATAGGTTACGCAATCATAAATTTTCATAATTTATTTTTAGACCATATAATTGTTGAATTTATTATATCTGATATATTTTTTTTCGGTATCCATTTGAATTTTCTTCTGATTTTTTTATTATTACATAGAGTATAATCTAATTCTCCCCTTCTTAATTTTTGAATTCTATAATTAATTTTCTTTCTTATCTTTATCTGAAAAAAATCTATTACGTTTTTTAAAGAGTAACTATTATTTGAACCTACATTATAAATACCCTTGCTTTTTTTTGATATTAAAACTTTAATTAACAAATTTGAAAAGTCATCGATATGAAGGTAGTCTCTAACAGAATAGCTAAAATTTTTGTTTTTAAATGTTCCATAAATTTTGATAATTTTATCTGAATTAATAGTGCTTGATAATGAGGGCATTATTCTTCTAAATCTACTTTTGAATTCTTTAAATTTAAAATTTTTATTAAAACCAGCAATATTGAAAATTCTTAAAATAATAAAATTTTTAGGAAAATTCTCTAAAATAAAATTTTCAATTTTTAATTTTGTAATTCCATAGTAGTTTTGAGGTTTAATTTTGCCATTTTCATTAATTGCTTCTATTTTTTTTTTATTAAATTCATAAACGTTTGAAGTCGAAAAAAAAATAATTTTTTTGATTTTGGCAATTTTGCAATTTTTTAGAAAATTGATATTTTTAAGAATATTATTTCTATAATATTTTTTTCGGTTAATTTCACTTTCGTTTGGAAAAGTAAATGCAGCTGTATGAATTATAGTTTCTATTTTATTTTTTAGCAAAAAATCTATTATTTTTGGTGAACCATAGTCGATTTTTTTAAAACTCTTTTTGTTATGAATATTTTCTTTTTTACCTGTTGAAAAATTATCAATTGAATAATATTTTAAATCAAGATCATTTAGTTTTTTACACAAATGTGATCCTAAATAACCAGCAGATCCAGTTACGAGTATCATTTACTAATTTTCCTTATTTATTTTGAGAACACCTATAAAAGCTTCTTGTGGTATTTCCACTTTGCCAAATTGTTTAGATCTTGCCTTACCCTTTTTTTGTTTTTCTAATAACTTTCTTTTTCTATCAGTGGCACCACCTCCATGAATTTTTGTCAATACATCCTTTTTAAAACCTTTAATAGTTTCCCTTGCAATTATCTTTCCACCAATAGCAGCTTGCACAGGTATCATAAAATTGTGTCTTGGAATAAGATCTTTTAATTTTTCACATACTTCCCTGCCTGTCCTTTGAGCAAAGTCTTTATGTATCATCATTGCTAGAGCATCTACTGGCTCACTGTTAACTAAGATTCCAAGTTTTACTAATTCGCCCTCCCTATGTTCTATTATCTCATAATCAAAACTTGCATAGCCACTAGTCATAGATTTTATTCTATCATTAAAATCAAATACTACCTCATTCAAAGGAAGTTCGTACGATAAAACTGCCCTGTTACCAGAGTAAGTTAAATTGACTTGAACCCCTCTTTTATCTTGGCAAAGTTTTATTATTGAACCTAAATATTGGTCTGGCGTAATCACTGTAGCTTTTATCCATGGCTCTTCGATACGTTTTATCAATGTTGGGTCAGGAAGACTCGAGGGATTTTGTAAATCAATTATATCACCATTATTAAGATTCACTTTGTAAACTACTCCAGGTGTAGTGGTTAAAAGATTTACATCAAATTCTCTCTCTAGTCTTTCAGTAATTATTTCAAGATGTAGCAAACCTAAAAACCCACATCTAAAACCTAATCCTAAAGCTGAGGAAGATTCTGCTTCATATGAAAAACTTGAATCATTCAATTGTAATTTAGCTAATCCATCTTTTAATTTTTGATATTCCGAACTATCCACAGGAAATAACCCACAAAAGACAACAGGTTTACTTGGCTTAAAACCTGGCAAAGGTTCTAAATTTGGTTTTGATGCATCACAAATTGTATCTCCTACTTTAGTGTCAGACAAAACTTTAATTCCAGTTGTAATAAAGCCAATTTCTCCAGCATTCAATTCTCCTACATCCTTGGCTTTTGGGGTAAAAACTCCAACCTTTTCTACAATATAGTCTTGGTCTGTAGAAAGCATTTTAATTTTCATATTCTTATTTATTTTTCCGTTTATTACTCTTACTAAAATAACAACACCCAAATAAGTATCGTACCAACTATCAACCAGCAAACATTTTAAATTTTCTTTTGAATTCCCCTTAGGACTGGGTAACCTATTAATTATTTGCTCTAAAATTTCTTCAATCCCTTCGCCTGTTTTTCCTGAACACGGAACTGCGTTTTCAGTATCTATACCTATAACATCTTCAATTTGTTTATTTGTTTTTTCTAAATCTGATGCTGGTAAATCTATTTTATTTAAAACTGGTATAATTTCGTGATTAATATCTAGTGCTTGATAAACATTAGCTAAGGTCTGTGCTTCTACTCCTTGAGTACTATCCACAATCAAAATTGAACCTTCACATGCGTAAAGAGACCTACTAACTTCGTAACTAAAATCTACATGCCCAGGTGTATCAATTATATTTAAAATATATTTTTTTCCATTTTTGGCGGTATAATTTAATTTTACAGTTTGAGCCTTTATGGTAATACCTCTTTCCCTTTCAATATCCATAGAGTCAAGAACCTGTGCTTTCATCTCTCTGTCTGTTAAGCCACCGCACTTATGAATTATTCTATCAGCTATAGTTGATTTACCATGATCTATATGAGCGATAATTGCAAAATTTCTTATATTGTCGATAGTGCTCATTTATTTATGATCGAATTTTGGCACCTGTTTTATTTTCTACTGTTTCAATTATTAATTTATTTATTTTTTCTAAATCACTATCATTCAAAGTTTTGTCTGCTGATTGAATTGTTACACTAATAGCGATTGATTTTTGATTTTCAGGAATATTTTCACCTTCATAAACGTCAAAAACTTTAATATTACTCACTAAACTTTGATCCACACTTGAAACAGCATCTATTAATTCCTGTGCATTAATATTCTTATTTACTATAAATGCAAAGTCTCTCTCAGATTTTTGATAGTCTGAAAAAACAAATCTTTTTTTCAAATTATTCAAGGTCTTAATAGGTAATTTTAAATTATCAATAAAAATTTCAAAACCTACAAGAGACTCTGTTTTTATATCAATCTTATTTATGATATTAGGATGAATTTCACCAAAGTATGCTGCCACTTGATCTTTATTTTTATTAAGAAATAATCTACCTGATTTGCCAGGGTGATAATAATTAGGTGTTTTGCTATCTATCAAAAATTTATCTGGGCTATAACCTGCTTCAATAAGAGTTTGGATCACATCTCTTTTGACGTCAAAAACATCAACATTCCTATCTTTTTCAATCCAAGATAATCTAGATTTTTTTCCCGCAGATAAACCACAGACTACTGTATTCTGTTCACCAGGATTTGAACCATTAAAGACAGGACCTATTTCAAATATTGATAAATCTTTAAAACCCCTATCAAGATTTTTATTTAAGTAAATTATCAAATTTGAGAATATAGAGCTTCTTAAAACATTTAATTCCGTACTTATTGGGTTAATAATTTTTACTTCCTTTTTTGAATCTTTAAAATGATCATTGTAATTTGAGTCTGTAAATGACCAAGTAATAGCTTCTAAGTAACCCTTTGATGCAACTGATCTTTGTAAAAAATGAAACAATTTTTGAGATTTATTTAAAGTAGATTTTTTTCTTTCTTTGATTGGGTCAATCGTTTTAATTTTATCATAACCGCTTATTCTTACTAGTTCTTCCACAATATCTACTTCCTGTAAGATATCAGGTCTCCATGAAGGTATGGTTATCTTTAAATTCTTTTTTTTCTTTCTAGACTCAAATCCCAGATCATCTAAAATTTTAACCATTTCCTTTGTAGTAATTTTAAAACCAGATATTTTTTCAAATAAATCAGGTTCAAAAATAATGTTTTTATTTCTGTATGACTTGATTCTTTGAACATCTATTTTACTTATTTCACCACCACAAATTTCTTGAATTAATATAGCAGCTTTATTAAGACCTTCTTCAATTGACAATGGATCAATACCTCTCTCAAATCTAAACTTTGCATCTGTATCAAGATTTAATTTTTTCGCTGTATTTCTAATTGATCCTGGTTCGAAATATGCTGATTCTAATAAAATATTTGTAGTATCAAATTCTGTACTTGATCTTATTCCCCCTATAATTCCCCCAAGTCCCAATATACCTTTGTTATCACATATTACACACATGCCATTTTCTAATTTATAATTTTTGTTATCTAGTGCCGTAAATTCCTCTCCTGATTTTGAGTTCCGAACTGTAATACCTTTTTGAATTTTATCTGCATCGTAAGCATGTAAAGGACGATTTAAATCTAGCATTACATAATTTGTAATATCAACAATTGCTGATATTGGTTTTTGACCAACTGAAATTAATTTATCTTTCAGCCATTGTGGGCTTTCGATATTTTTTACATTTTTAATTAAACAACTTCCAAATGCACTACATCCTTGATTTTTTTCTTGATTGATTTTAACTTTTAAACTCTGCCTAATTTTTGATTTAATTTTTTTTTCTTTAAAATATGATAATTTTCCAAAACCAGATGCGGCAAGATCTCTTGCAATTCCTCTAACACCTAAGCAATCCGGTCTGTTAGGTGTTATTGACAAATCAATCAGATTAGATTGAGATTTTGAAAAATAAGTCTTACCAATTTTTTTTTTATATTTTTCTGGTAATTCAATAATACCATCACTTTCATCTGACAAATTTAACTCTGACTCAGAACAAAGCATTCCATAAGAAGTTACACCCCTAATTTTGGCTACCACTAATTTTGATTTTGTTTTAGGTATAGTTGCCCCTGGAGGTGCATAAATTGAAATTAACCCTACTTTTGCATTTACTGCACCGCACACAACCTTTTTTAAGTTTTTTTCTCCAATATCAACATCACAGACTTTAAGTCGATCTGCATTCGGATGTTTTTCTGTTTTAATAATTCTCGCTACTTTAAATAATTCATCATCAGCAGAAAGGCTTTCTACACTTTCTACCTCCAGCCCTATGTTCGTTAATTGATCAATAAGATTTTTTTCTTTTAAATTAGTCTTCAAATGATCTTTTAACCAATCAAATGTGATCTTCATCTACTTAAGCCTCTATAGTTTGTTGGTACATCTAAAGGATCAAATCCAAAATGATTTAGCCATCTGAAATCACAATCAAAAAAAGCTCTTAAATCATTTATCCCATATTTCAACATAGCTAATCTATCAATACCAATACCAAACGCATAACCTTGAAATTTAGTTGGATCAACTTTCACATTTTTTAAAACATTTGGATGAACCATCCCACATCCCAAAATTTCAAGCCATTGATTACCTTCTCCTATTATTATTTTTCCATCTTTCATCTCGTATCCTATATCAACCTCAGCGGATGGCTCTGTAAAAGGAAAATGGCTTGGCCTAAATCTCATTTTAATTTTATCAACTTCAAAAAATTCTTTAATAAAATAATTAAGACATCCTTTTAAATGACCCATATTTATATTTTTCCCTATATGAAGACCCTCAACTTGATGAAACATGGGAGCATGTGTTTGATCGCTATCAGATCTATATGTTCTTCCAGGTGCAATAATCTTGAAAGGTGGTTTATCTTTTAACATAGTTCTTATTTGAACTGGAGAAGTGTGTGTACGTAGCAGTCTTTGCTTTTCTTCATCTAGGTAGAAAGTATCATGCATATCTCTAGCTGGATGGTTGTCAGGTGTATTCAATGCGGTAAAGTTATTGTATTCATTTTCTACATCTGGGCCCTCCTCAACACTGAAACCTATCTCAGAAAAAATTGATGAAATCTCATCAATTGTTTGCGAAACTGGATGAATTTTTCCTCTTACAAATGATCTTTCTGGTAAAGTTATATCAATTTTTTCTTTTTCCAATTTTTTATTTATTTCATCTTTTTCAAATTCGTTTATTTTTGAATTAATTAAACCTTGCAATTCATCTTTGATTAAGTTTAGGTCAGAAGCAAATTTTTTTCTTTCATTTTCTGCGATTGATCCAATTTTTTTAAATTGCAATGAAATAAATCCATTTTTACCAAATAAATCCGATTTAATTTGGTTAATCTCTGAAAGGTTTAATTTCCCTTTAAGCTTTGAAAGAAATTCTTCTTTTAATTTTTTAAGATCAGACATTTTTACAGATTATTTCTTCAGCGAAATAAAACAATAGTGAAATTAATTTAAAGCAGATTGCGCTTTTTGAACTATAGTTTTAAAGGCTTCTGGACTATCATAAGCTATCTCAGCTAGAATTTTTCTATCAATTTTTATTCCACACTTATTTAATCCGTTAATAAACTTTGAATAAGTCATACCCTCAGCTCTTACACCCGCATTTATTCTTTGTATCCAAAGAGATTTGAAGTCTCTTTTTTTATTTCTACGATCCCTATAAGCGTATTGCATAGCTTTTTCCATAGCTTGCTTAGCGACTCTAATAGTATTTTTTCTTCTACCCCACTGACCTTTCACAGCCTTAAATACTTTTTTATGCTTTGCTCGACCAGTAACTCCTCTTTTAACTCTTGCCATTTTAACCTCTTAGACTATAGGGCATGTACGATTTCACGATTTTACCATCTTGTTTTGACATCGTAGTTGTGCCTCTTAATTTTCTAATTTGAGAATTTGATCTTTTTATCATTCCATGTCTTTTCCCAGCTTGGGCCATAATAACCTTGCCCCTAGCTGATATCTTAAATCTTTTTTTAGCTGAACTTTTCGTTTTTAATTTAGGCATAATTGTG
>MDTD01125281.1_pt1 | contig 19329 bp, 15 predicted proteins | sample 811221 | NCBI WGS metagenome assembly MDTD01 (sample SAMN05326646, study PRJNA326480) | marine metagenome | isolation source: seawater | place: Pacific Ocean: South West | collected 2011 | reverse complement strand
TTCAAAACTCTTGGTATCAGAACCAAGACCAGCCGGAATCTTAAAGAACCGGTCAAGTTGGGCAAAAAAAGGGCTGCGGCGGAATTCTGCGCCCCGGTGGTGGCTCTGCACGGCCATGTGGATTACCTGCTTGAAAAGGCGGACATGGTATTTTTGCCCTTCTATTTTGAAGACCGCACCCGGGAAGATGCCAGGCGCCAGCACTGCTACTATACCCAGTTTACCCCTGCGGTGCTGGGTGCAGGTGATGACAAGCACAGGATCATTTCTCCCAATGTCCGTTACCTGTACACAAGTTTCCACACCAAGATGGAACTCTATGCCAGCCTGAAAACGGTGGCGCCCCTTTCCTTTTTTGACGTGTCCCAGGCGTATGACCGGGCCGTAACCGCCAAAAAAAGCCAAAGACAAGCCTACCGGCGGATTTTCAAAGAACATACGCGGAAAGGCGGCTCAGGCAAGGTGGACGTGATGCTGCTGGGCAGACCCTATACGGTGACATCCAATGCCATGAACAATAATATTCCTGGCATTTTTTCCAACCTGGGCATCAACACTTTCTTCCAGGACATGGTGGACCTCAAGGCCTACGATTATGATCTGATCGCCCCGCTTCTCAAGGAAATCCACTGGAAACACCCGGCCAACATCCTGAAGGCTGCCTATGTGGCGGCCACCACCGAAAATCTGTACCCGGTGTATATCTCCTCATTCAAGTGCGCACCCGATTCTTTCGGTGTGGATTACTTTAAGGAGATCATGGAACGCTTTAACAAGCCCTATCTGGTGCTGGAGCTGGACGAGCACGACTCGTCTGTCGGGTATGAAACCCGTATTGAGGCGGCAGTCCGGGCTTTTACCAACCATGCATCCAAAAAAGAGCCGGTGGTGGCTCCCAAAGGCGCCCCGTTCAGACCCAGGTTCACCCGGGAGCTTTCCAATAAAACCATTGTTTTTCCCAACTGGGATTCCATTACCGGCCACCTTATCGTCAATATCCTTAAAAACGAAGGGTATGAAGCGGTCCTGATGGAGGAAAGCGAGGAAACCCTCAAAAAAGGGCTGCTTACAAACACCGGCCAGTGCCTGCCCCTGAATGCCGTAGCAGCCGGGTTCATCCATACCGTTAAAAAACGGGGATTGGATCCTGCCAGGTCCGTGCTTTGGCTCAACCAATCGGAAATATCCTGCAACATCAAGATGTATCCCTACCACATCCAGAAGATATTTGAGCGTGAGGGCGGGGGATTCGAACAGTCCCAGGTATACCGGGGAGAGCTGTCCCTGTTTGATATCGGGGTGAAGGCGTCCACCAACACCTATTTTGCCTATATGTTCGGGGGATTGTTCCGGAACGTCGGGTGTAAAATCCGGCCCTACGAGATCAACCCGGGTGACACTGACAGGGCGCTTGAATCTGCGGCCACCATCATGGGCAGTGCATTTCTTACGGGGGGTTCCAAGGAAAAGGCCCTCAGGGAAATCATGTCCATTTTCAGCCGGATACCCAAGATTTCCGGCAACCGTCCCAAGGTGGGCATTTTCGGAGACCTCTACGTCCGTGACAACGCGGTGATGAACCAGGATCTGATCCGGTTTATCGAGGCCAACGGCGGTGAAGTGGTCACCACTCCGTACTACAAATACGTGCAGATCATTGCCAACTCATATTTCAAGAAGTGGTTTAAAGAGGGCAAGTACCTAAGCCTTATTTCCAACAAGGCCATGCTGGCCGCCATGAAAACCATGGAGAAAAAGTATTATCCTTATTTCAGCCCCTTCCTGGAGGAAAATAAGCTCAGAGTCACCAATTCCTACGAGGATATTCTGCAGGAATACGGCATACTGCCGGAACACAGCGGGGAATCCATGGACAATATTCTTAAAATTCACCACATTGTCCATGAGTATCCGGATCTGGCGCTGCTGATCGGCATCAACCCGGCATTCTGCTGCCCGGGCCTGATTTCCGAAGCCATGGCCGGGCAGATCGAGAAAAAGGTGGGGGTGCCCATCGTGAACATTACCTACGACCTGTCGGGCGGGAATAAGAACCAGGTAGTGGTGCCATTCCTGAAATACCTTGGCGGATCAGACTCCTCGCCCTACTCCCAGAGGCGGAAGGTATCTGTCTGACGCTCTGCGGGCAGGTAGGGTTTTATATCCGGGTACTGCAGCAGGAATTCATTCTGGAATTCAATGCGCTGGACATTGAGGCGGTTGTGTGAATCCACAGCCCTGCGGTACCTGAGATAATATTCGTCATAGTTGTTCAGGGCCTCTTCATCTTTGAGTTTTGTAATCCTGTCAAAATTTTCATAGGTGTACTTGAGCAGGGCTTCAAAATTATCCAGATACGTTTTGAGGCTTTTGTAGTGCAGGGTTACATTGCGGTTGGTATAAAATAACCGAAGGTGGTAGACCCAATTGAGATCCTTTTTGATAAAATAGGTCTCATAGTCTTGGGTGAACTTTACCATCCTCTCTATGGCCGCCCGGTTCTGGGACATGATGATCCGAAGTTCTTCGATGAAATCAATGGTGCGTTTCAGCTCCTTGACCCGGGATTCCACCTTTGACATCATTTCCAGGGTCACCAATGCTTTGTCCAGGCGATGGGTGGTGTTTTTGAGAGTCTCACTGAAACGGACCACCTGACGGGTAATGGGTGGCAGGTGGGCGTACTTGTTTTTTTCTTTCATCTGAAAATAGATATAGGCTTCGGTGGCCGTCACTGCCGAGAACGTGGTCAGGAAAATCATGAAGAGGATGATCCCGGCGCTCCGCCTGGATTTAAAGATGAAATAGGGGGTGGTGATGGGCGCGGCAAGCACCACGGCCGCCCACCAGAACGGCTTTTTGCGCTTATAGCATTCGTAGAGCATGAGACAGGCCAGGATCAGTGCATATGGAAAATAAAAGTAGTACAAGTTTAATCGCCTCTGTGAGTATTTTTTTTATATAAAAAAACCAAATAACTCATTGAATTTTTTCCATGGTTTGTTGTGGGCACGCCGAATAACATTCATGGATGGCCCATGGCCGTTATCTGATAGCTTTTGCCATCCGTGGTTATTGAGACTGCCCCGTCAAGATCGGTGCGATAAACGCGGATTTTCTTATCCGAATATCGCTCAAGGCTCTCCTTGTGGGGGAGTCCGTATCTGTTCATATAGCCACACGATACTATTACACTTTCAGGTGCGATGATATCAAGGAAAATATTGGTGCTGCTACCCCGGCTGCCGTGATGCGGGGCGGCCATGACAGTGGATCGCAGCACAGTGCCATATCGTTTTGCCAGGCGTTTTTCCCTCTCCGCTTCAATATCACCGGGAAACAGCATGGAAAATCGGCCATAGCTCAGGCGGCTGACAAGGGAGTCGTTGTTCCGGTTGCCGGATCGTTCCTGCGCAGGATACACGCTTATTTCCGTCTGTTCGAATGTGTACGTCATGGCTGATGCATTGAGAATCACCTGAGCGGTCTGCTGATGATTTGCCGCCCGGATAAGTGCTGAAAAGGCGGGACTGTTCCTGGTCTCCTTGTTTCGAATCCATGTCCGCACTCTGAAGTTTTCCATGATGAACACTAGCCCGTTCATATGATCGGCCTCCGGATGGGACAGGATCACGGCATCAATGGTTTTGATCCGCTGATACCAGAGAAAAGGCCCCACAATATACCGGCCGACATCAAAGGCGGTGCTTCCTGAAAATCCGCCCCCGTCCAGCAGAATCACCTTCCCCGTGGCCGTATGCACCAGGGCGGCACTGCCCTGCCCGCAATCAATCACCGTTGCCGTAAGCTTTCCCGGATAAAACCGGTCCTTGATCCCCACCCCTGTGCAGACGGCCCCGGCGGTTATGGCCAGAATTAAAAAGCAGGCAGCGGCACGTCTTTTCCTAAATGCCAGGAACAGGAGTCCGGATAAAAAGATATAGACCAGGCCGGTCTCAATCCATGTCAGTGTGATGATGCGGGACCAGGAAAATTTCCAATGGGCCAGCACCTGTATCAGCATGATGCACAGGTCCATTAGTTCCAGGCTCAGATCAAGAAGTCCTGAAGCCAGGCCGGGGAAAACCTTCATGCTCAAAAGAACAAGAAACCCGAGGGGCAGGCAGGCAAATCCCATCACCGGTATGAGAATCAGATTTGATACCACCTGAATATAGGACACGATATTGAAGTACCTGGCAATTAAAGGGAAGGTGCCCAGGCCTGCAAACAGCGTCACCAGGGTGGAACCGGTCACAAAGGTTATGACGGGATGTTGAGACGGCAGATCGTAACGGGATATGGCCCGGAATCCCAATACTATGAACCCCAGGGCAGTAAAGGAGAGCTGAAAGGATATGGAAAACAAGGCTGCGGGATCAAGTGCAAGAATGGCGAGAGCGGCAAGGCACAGGGTGTTCAGCCCGTCATTTTCCTTTTCACTTAAAATCGCTGCCATAAATATCAGCGTCATGATAAAGGCCCTCTGGGTGGACGGGGAAAACCCTGAAAAAAGTGCATAGCCCAGCAGCGGTCCCAGGGTCAGCAGGCCTGCAAGTTTCTTGGCAGTCCCGGATATAGTAAGCCTGTGAGACCGGCTGAGTATCCGGTAGAACAACTGGTAAAGACCGAATGCCAGGATGGACATATGCAAACCGGAAATGGCCAAAAGGTGTGACACTCCAGCTTTGGCAAACATATCCCGCAGTTCCGGGCGAAGTGTTTCTTTTTTGCCGGTGATCATGGCGTCCAGCACGGCAGCGGAGTATTGCCGCAGCAATCGTTTTTTTGCCGTGGGTGAAGAATGCGTTTCCAAATGCCGGGCCAGGAACCGGCCAAATTCATCCCTCAGGGATTCAATGCGCTGCAATACCTTGTATTTTAAGTTGCGTTCACGATCCTCAAATAGTTTAATCCGGCTGTAGTCAACATGGGCACTGCCGAAAATTCGTTTAAATTGCATGTGCAATTTGTAATCGTAGCCCCCAGGATTGGCAAAGTTGCGGATCGGTCTTAACCGGGCAGTGAAAGTGATCAGGGATCCGATGGGCGGTATCGGTGCCTGCCCTGCCCTGTAGATCGTGAGACGTATCCGGCCAGACGTTTTTACCGGCTTTCCTGTTGAGTCCTCGACGGTCAGGCAGTGGATCGTAACCCTGGTTTTGCCAGGTGTCGCTTGTGTATTTCCCGCGTAATGCCGGGCAAAGGAATCCACCCGGCCTGTAATTTGCCGGACACTGCCGTCGGCAAAAAAGGATATATGGTTTTCGGGCAGATCCCGGGTCATTTTTTCTGACATGAAAAAGAATCCGGTCAGCAATGAGACCATGCAAAGCAAAAGCGATAATCGCTTTAAGGGGTATATGTAGAAGGAAACGAGAAGTATGAGAGCGGTGCCAAGCACGGGGAGCAGAAAATAAGGCAGCTCAGGCCCTGCCCGTGCCGCAAGTATCCCTGCTGAAAGCGACAGGGCTGCCGGTGCCAGCGGTGGTAAAACAGGATTCAGAAGGTGGTGCCTCACATGCCCTCCTCCTGCGGTGAGCGGCGCTTTGTGTTAAGACAGCGCCGCTGTGGAATTAAGGAGAATTATTTTATCCGTTCGATATCGGCCCCCAGGGCCTGGAACTTTTTCTCGATGGCCTCATAGCCCCGGTCCATATGGTATACCCGGGAAATCAGGGTGGTGCCTTCGGCCACCAGGCCGGCAATGACCAGGGATGCGCTGGCCCTAAGGTCGGAGGCCATAACAGGAGCGCCCTGGAGGCGTTCAACCCCCCTTACCATGGCGTAGTTCCCGTTGGAAATGGAGATATCGGCCCCCATTCTAAGCAACTCGTTGGCGTGGATGAAACGGTTTTCAAAAATGGATTCATGGATGACACTGTTGCCCTTGGCTACTGTCATAAGCGCCATGAACTGGGCCTGCATGTCCGTGGGAAATCCGGGATACGGCAGGGTTTTAATGTCGATGCTCCGGATGTCCGAAGTTCCTTTTACCCGGATACGGTCTTCCGCCGTTTCAACTTCGGCTCCTGAGGCTTTCAGCTTGCTGATAATGCCGCCGATGTGGTCCGGAACGCAGCCGTTGATGGTCACGTCTCCCCCGGTGGCCGCGGCAGCCACCATAAAGGTGCCGGTTTCAATGCGGTCGGGGATCACCCTGATTTCCACAGGGTTCAGCTTTTCAACCCCTTCAATGGTGATAATGGCTGTACCCGCACCGGCTATCTTTGCCCCCATTTTGTTCAGGGCTTCGGCCAGGCAGACTATTTCAGGCTCCCTTGCCGCATTCCGGATCACGCTGGTGCCTTTGGCCAGGGCTGCGGCCATCATAAGGTTTTCCGTTCCGGTGACCGTGGGAATGTCGAAATAGATTTCTCCGCCGGTCAGCCCCTCTTCGGTGCGGGCCTCAATATAACCGTGCTCTATGCTGATGGTTGCCCCCAGGGCTTCAAGACCTGTCAGGTGCATATTCACCGGGCGGGCACCGATGGCACACCCCCCGGGCATGGAAACCTTGGCATGGCGGAACCTGGCCACCAGAGGACCCAAGACCAGGATGGAGGCCCGCATCTTCCGGACCAAATCGTACTCCGCCTCGATTTTATTTATACCTGCACCGTCCACGGTGAGGGTATGATCCCCGTTTTCACAGTCGGCCCCAAGATCTTCCAGCAGCAGCCGGATGGACCTGATGTCCATGAGGTTGGGAACATTGGTGAAGGTGGTCTTGCCGTTGACAAGGATACTTGAGGCAATCAGGGGAAGAGCTGCGTTCTTGGCTCCGCTGATGGACACTTCTCCTTCGAGCTTCTGGCCGCCGTTGATCTGAATTTTATCCATAGGTCTCTTTAAAGATGGTCTTGCGTTGTTTCACTTCGGGGCTTGATCGAAAAAAGGGTTTTGGAAAAAGGCCAAAACCCTTTTTATCTGCAGATGGTACCTGGGACGAGAATTGAACTCGTACAGCCCTAAGGCCGAGGGATTTTAAGTCCCTTGCGTCTACCAGTTCCGCCACCCAGGCACAGTATCCGGTCTAACTACATTATTCCCCAAGTTTTTGCAAGTTTAAAATGGCCGCAAAAATGATGAAATCGGCGTGCCGTATGATTCCCCGAACAACGAGCCTGAAAAATTGCATGTCAAACTCATTGGGCTGTCCGGCCTGTTCCAAAAGACGCAGGTAGGTATAGCCTTTTAAGGGGTTTTCCTTGCTAAATTTTATTTTTGGGATTTTTACTTTTTAGGGAAGTTGTGGTGCCGAAGGGGAGATTCGAACTCCCACAGGCGTACGCCCGCTAGTCCCTGAAACTAGTGCGTCTACCAATTCCGCCACTTCGGCACGAACGAGGGGTTAAATATACCAACCGAAATTAGAATGCAAGGGAAAAAGTGTCACCAGGCGAAAAAATGTAGTTGGTAGCCCCGGGATCCCAACTACATTTGATATAAATCCTGATCAAAAATTCGGTGCATCCTGTTGCAGCAATTGATGGTAAGCAAAAAAACTTCCTCCTTCGACATCCCGCCGTCTTCACGGTTGGATAGCGGTAACACCTGCTATGCAATCTACCCTCCATTCTCAGACCAGGCCTTTATACCACCCTTCAAGTATGAAGTGTCGTAGCCCCTCTCCTGCATTTTTTCCGCGATTGACTGGCTTACTGCACCGCCCTTCACGCAATAGACAATGGTAGTTTGGTTATGTTCCTGCCCATTAATCCAAGTGTCAAAATGTAAGGGATCAAGCCATTTGGCACCTATGATTTTTTGCGGTGACGCTTCGTAATCTTCCTTTCTGCGGACATCCAAAAGATTGATGCTCTTCTGGCTCTCCAGGGCCTTATTTAAGTCTTCTACATCAATGGAACGTATCATGGTCGTCCTCCATCTATATTTGAGTTGATCTTGGCTTGAAGGTAAGGCTAACTTTGATTACGTCAATTTGCCCGGCATGCAAATAAGTCATGTAGTGACGACAACAACCCGCCTTTCGGTAAATACTATCTGTACCGGTATTGGAAAAAAACCTGTGCGGAACTGGGCATAGACGACCTGGATCTTTACGGCGGGACCCGCCACTCCAGCACCACGGCCATCGCTAAGGTCCTGGGCAAAGAACGAGCCCGGGATTATTACGGACATGACACGAACGAGGCGTTTGACCCGTATTGCCAGATCGGTGAACAGGATGATTTTGAGATTTCTCAGCTCATGGCGTAAATGAGAGGAAAAGTGATAAAATTCGACCGGAAAAAAGGAGTAAAAAATGAGGTGCACCACTTTTTGACCTATAAAAAAACCCGAAATCTTTATGATTTCGGGTAATTATGTGGTACCGAAGAGAGGACTTGAACCTCCACGCCTTGCGGCACTAGATCCTAAGTCTAGCGTGTCTACCAATTCCACCACTTCGGCTTGCGATATCCTTAGAGTTGGATGTCTTTTTTTGCGGTGGTGCCGAAGGGGAGATTCGAACTCCCACAGGCGTACGCCCGCTAGTCCCTGAAACTAGTGCGTCTACCAATTCCGCCACTTCGGCACGGTGTTTTACCGCTTGGTGACCGCTTTTGTCGCAAGCAATTTGGCATTGCGTAAAAGCGATGGTTGGGATATATATATTTGTTTGTTTGGTTTGTCAACACAATTTTTTGTTCCACTTGCGTAAAGGACACCATGGAATTAATTGAGCACTTAGACCAGATCGGGTCTCCCTATAAAAACGCAGTTGTTACCATCGGCAACTTTGACGGCGTCCATAAAGGGCATCAGGCATTACTTGCCCAAGTTATTGAGATGGCAGAGGAAATCGGTGGCACTTCCGTGGCCATGACATTTGAGCCCCATCCCCTGCGGGCACTGGGAATTTCCAGCCCGCCCCTGATTACACGGCACGACCAGAAGCTTGAGTTGATCGAAAGATCTGGCATCGATGTCCTGCTCTGCCTCCCTTTTGACGAGACCTTTGCCTCCATCTCGGCCCACGGTTTCATCCAGGAGGTACTGGTGAATAAAATCGGGATGAAAGGCATCATAATAGGGGCGGACTACTCTTTCGGAAAAGGCCGGGAGGGGAATATCGGTCTGCTCCGATCTGAAGGCAAGCGGCTGGGTTATAAAACTGTGGTGTCGGAATGGATCTGTGATTCCGAAACCCGCAGCGAACGCATATCCAGCACGCGGATCCGTGAGATTGTCATGGAAGGACGGGTGGAGCTTGCCATGAAGTACCTGGGGCGCCACTACCAGATCCGGGGCAAGGTGATCACCGGAAGAAAGCGTGGCGGCAAGCAACTGGGCTTTCCCACGGCCAATATCAAGCTCCACGATGAACTCTGCCCCAAGCTCGGGGTCTATGCGGTGACTGTGGAAACCATCCACGGGAACTTCCCGGGTGTGGCCAATATCGGTTTTTCCCCTACCTTTGGGGATCAGATGTTCACCATTGAGGTCCATATTCTTGATTTTGACAAGGATATCTATGATACCCGGATCCGGGTGAACATGGTGGCCCGTCTCAGGGATGAGAAAAAATTCTCCAATATTGACGAGTTGTCCCGTCAGATCAAGGAAGATGTAAACCGCGCAAAGGAAATCCTGAAGCAAAATGGCTATACTTAATATATTAAAGTACCCGGAAAAATCATTGCTGGAGCCTTCCGCCCCGGTTGATGAGATTGATGAAGAGCTTAAACGTTTCATTGCGGACATGGGGGAGACCATGTTCCATGATTCAGGGGTGGGCCTTGCCGCCCCCCAGGTAGGCGTGAACAAACGGGTGATTGTCTATGACAGCCATGCGGCTGATCCCGAGTTCGAAGAAGAAGTAAATGAGTTCACCGCTTTGATCAATCCGGAAATCATAAAAAAAAGCGATGATACCTTCATTTCGGAAAACGAAGGCTGCCTGTCAGTGGTCGACTTTAGGTCCGATGTGAAACGGCATACCCGGGTGACTGTCCGGGCCCTGAACATCGACGGCAAGCAGATGGAGTTTGATGCCGAAGGCCTGCTCTCCGTGATCATGCAGCATGAGATTGACCATCTGGACGGGGTGCTGTTCATCGACCGGATATCCTCCCTGAAACGGGCCATGTACAAAAAAAAACTTAAAAAAAAGATGAAGCAGGCCGAATGAAAAAGACCCGTATCATATTCATGGGTACCCCGGATTTTTCCGTGCCTGCCCTCCATGCCCTGGCTAATGTAGAAGACTTTCAAATCCCCCTGGTTGTCACCCAGCCCGATCGCCCCAAAGGCCGAGGAAAAAAGCTGGCCCCCTCCCCTGTTAAAGTGGCGGCTGAAAAACTCGGTATCGAGGTGTACCAACCGGAAACGCTCAATACCCAAGAGGGCATAGACCATTTGGCTGCTCTGGCACCCGATTACTTCGTGGTGGTCGCTTTCGGGCAGATCCTTTCCCAGGAAGTGCTGGATGTCCCAAAAGTGTACCCCATTAATATCCACGCCTCCCTGCTGCCCAAATACAGGGGCGCAGCCCCGATCCAGGCCGCCGTGATGAATATGGACAAAGAGACCGGCATCACCACCATGGTCATGGCCAAGGGAATGGACACCGGGGATATGCTGCTGAAAGCCTCAACCCCCATCGATCCCGATGAAACCGCTCAGGAACTTCACGACCGGCTCTCAGAGATCGGGGGGCGTCTCATCGTTGACACCATCCATCGGATTAACGCGGAGGATCTGACACCGGAACCCCAGGACCACAGCTTGGCCACCACCGTCTCTATGCTTAAAAAAGCGGACGGGAAAATTGACTGGACACTATCCGCTCCGGCGATTCGGGCCCATATCAATGCCATGACCCCTTGGCCGGGAGCTTTTACCCATCTTAACGGGAAACGACTTAAGATTTTTAAAGCCGTTCCGGACGAAGGGGCAGTAAACGATACCGATGCCGGACAAATCCTGGCCTGCGGCACGGACGGCATCCGCGTTGCCACAGGTGACGGCAGGGTGAAAATTCTTGAGCTGATGGGCTCATCCGGAAAGCGCATGACCGCAGACGCCTTTCTGCGGGGCAACCCCATTGATCTGCCCGCACGGTTTGAATAGGCATGGCAGGGGATTCACGCGCCATTGCCTTCCGCATCCTAACGGCCGGGCAGCATCCGAAAACCACCCTGGACAGGGCCGTTGACCAGGCTGAAGCCGAACTTGCAGAATTAAGCCGCCAGGACAGAAACCTTACACACGCTATCATATTCGGGGTTCTCCGTCACCGTGGGCACCTGGATCACCTGATCCGGGTATTCTCCCGAATTCCCATGGACCGGCTGGACGCCAAGGTGCTCACCATCCTGAGGATGGGGATTTTCCAGATTGTGTTTCTGGACCGGGTGCCGGACTTTGCCGCTATCCATACCACCATTGAACTGGCCAAAACCCAGGTGAACAAAAAGTCCCGGGGATTCATCAACGCCGTGCTCCGGCAGGCGGCCAAGGGGCATGACACGGTTGCGTCCCCAGACAGAAAGCAGTTCGGAGCCTGGCTCCAGGTGAGGTACAGCATCCCTTCCTGGCTGGGCAAACGATGGGCCGCAGCCTACGGAAAAGCAGATGCGGAAGCCATCGCCGCTGCAGCCCTCGACATCCCACCGGTGACCCTCCGGGTCAATTCAATGAAAACCTGCCGGAAGAACGTGGCAGACGCCCTGGCTGCCGAAGGGCTTGAACCGCAGTTAACCGATATCAGCCCCCTGGGTATTCATCTGTCCGGGACCGGCAGGTCCCCGGCGGATCTGCCGGGGTTCACGGAGGGACACTTCCAGGTCCAGGATGAGGCGGCCCAACTGGTTGTTCAGGCATTGGCGCCTGAGCCCGGGGAACGGGTCCTGGATGCCTGTGCAGGATTGGGGGGAAAGACCTGCCATATCGGGCAGCTCATGGGAAATTCAGGAACGGTCACAGCGGTGGATGTTGATGCCCGTAAATTGGGACGGCTCGAGGCAGAAGCCGGTCGTCTCGGGCTGTCAAACATCAATACCTGTGCCGTGGATATGATTAAGGCCGACGTGAACACCTTTGACGGGTATTTTGACCGAGTGCTTGTGGATGCGCCCTGCACAGGTCTTGGTGTCCTGCGGCGCAATCCGGACACCCGATGGAAACGAACCGCAAAGGATATCCAGAGGATGGCGGCACAGCAGAAAAAAATACTGAACGCGGCGGCCAATCTGGTGGCTCCCGGCGGCACCCTGGTCTTTGCTGTCTGTTCCTGTGAACCCGAAGAAAACGAAGCCGTTGTCCTCAATTTTCTGGAAAAGCGCAAGGATTACGAAGGCGATGCCGCAGGTTTCCGGGCCGCACTGCCGGAATTTGTAGCACAGCTTGGACCTGATGCTGAAAAAGATATTTTTCAGGCAAAGACGTATCCCTGCCACACCGGGATGGACGGTTTTTTCCTTGCGCGGTTGAAACGAAAGATGCGAAAAACGGCCAGGGCGCAGAAGTGAAAACCCTGATCAAATACCTGGCAGTGTTCCTGTTTGCCTTTGGCCTTGCCGGCAGTATCGGGTACTTCGGGGTCACCCTGTTCACCCAAAGCGCCCCCGAGGTCATCCTGCCTGACCTGACCGGGAAAAATATCATCCAGGTCCTGGAAACCCTCACCCGGATGGGGCTCAATCCCAAGCTCCATGATACCCAGTACCACGACACCATTCCCAAATACGGCATCACATTTCAGGACCCCGAACCCGGAAGCACCATTAAAAAAGGGCGGGATGTTGTCATTTATATATCCAAGGGATTCCGGGAGAGCCGGGTGCCGGATCTGCGGCGGCTGCCCCTCAACGACGCCCTGCTGGAACTTGAGGCCAATGAGTTGACACCCGGCCGTATTGTCTATGTGCACGCTTCGGATACCCTGAAAGGTGCCGTCATGGCACAATTTCCCCTGCCTGCAGACAAAGCGGCGGTAAACGCGGCCTGTAACCTTTTAATCAGTAAAGGCCCTGCCCCGGAACATCTGGTGATGCCCGATCTTCGGGGGCTGACCCTGGATGAGGCCTCCGGCCGTCTGGATGGGTTGCCTGTAACCGTTTCAGACATCCGGTCCGAAGCGGACAGGCGTCTGCCTTTCGGTGAAATCCTCCGGCAGACACCGGCTTTCGGTACCCGCATACCGGGCGGTTCGGCTGTGGCCCTCGTGGTCAATAACCCGGAAACCGGCCTGGTTATGCCTGCCAAAAGCCTGACAGCCTTAACCTGGATACCGGTGGATGTGCCCGAAGGCTTTTCCAACCGGCATCTCCGTGTGGTTACCGATGTCTTTGGTCTGGACCTGGACTACATCAACACCTATGTAAAACCGGGAAAAAATATAAATCTGTTGATTCCCGGTGGGATAAAAACTAAAATCCGCATTTTTATCGATCATCGGCTGGTGGCGGTAAAAACCATTGACCCCTGGAACAGCGATACCACATCGGAATCCTGGACCGGACATTTTTATACAGGAGACTACCTATGGGAATAATAGCCCCATCCATATTGTCCGCAGATTTCACCTGCCTGGGCGATGAACTCAAAGCCGTTGAGAAGGCCGGTGCAGACTGGATCCACATCGATGTCATGGATGGCCAGTTTGTCCCCAATATCACCTACGGACCCATCATCGTGGAGGCCTGCAAACGCATTTCCGGACTGGCCCTTGACGTCCATCTCATGATTGAAAAACCTGATCTTATGATCCCGGAATTTGCCAAGGCCGGTGCTGATTATATTTCCGTTCATGCCGAGGCCTGCACCCATCTTCACCGGACACTCCAGTTGATCAAAAGCTTTGGCGTAAAGGCCGGTGTGGCGTTGAACCCCGCTACACCTATTTCAGGGATGGAGTATATCATTGACCAGCTGGATTTTGTCCTTGTCATGAGCGTTAACCCGGGATTCGGCGGACAGAAATTCATAGAATCCAGCGTTGAGAAAATCAAAACCCTGGCGAACCTGCTGAAATCCCATGGCTCAACCGCCATCATCCAGGTGGACGGCGGTGTTAACATGGATACCATCAAAACCGTTCATGACGCCGGTGCCACCTCATTTGTGGCCGGGTCCGCCATTTTTAACACACCTGATTATACCCAGACCATCTCCGCCCTGAGAGCGGCCATGTAAACGGAAAACCGACATGAATAAGCTTATTATCACTGTCCTGGCAAAGGACAGGCCCGGAATTATAGCCAAGGTGACCACAGATCTTTTCGAACTGGGATGCAACCTTGAAAATGTTAACCAAATGATCCTTCAGGGTCAGTTCGCCGGCTTTTTCATTGTAGAGGCCCCTGCGGACCAGACACCGGAGGCGGTTGAAGCCGTCCTGAAAGAAAAGACCAACGGCAACGGCCTGACCATCCATGTCCACCAACTTGACACCCCCGAAGCCGGTAGCGGGGATGACGCAGGTGATCCCGGGGAGATCTTTCTGATCACCACCATCGGCCCTGACCAGAAGGGGCTTGTGGCCAGATTCTCCTCCATCATCGCCGCCCACAACGGGAATATCGTTAATCTTAAAGCCGTGTTCAAGGGTGGTGTGGATCCCAATGACAACGTTATGTCCTACCAGGTAGCCGTCACAAAAGATATGGATGCCCCGGCCATGTTTGAGGCATTGCGGGAAAAGGCAAAGGAACTGAACCTGGATATCCGTATCCAACACAAAAACATCTTTGATGCCATCAATAAGATTTAAGGACCTGTCACAATGTTTGAAGATCATGAAATAATTTCGACCATTGAGATGGTCAAGAACGAAAACCTGGACGTGCGGGCAGTGACTTTAGGGGTGAACCTCTTTGACTGCATCAGCCACGATCTGTCCGTTTTTAAGAAAAACATCCGGAAAAAAATCCTGGGGCATGCCTCCGAACTTGTGGAAACCTGCGATGCCGTTGGGGAAAAATACGGTATCCAGGTGGTCAACAAGCGAATTTCTATCTCTCCCATCGCCCTGGTGGGCGCCTGCTTTTCCGCGGACCAGATGGTGGAAATCGCCCATGAACTCAATGATATCGCCAAAACCGTAAATATCGACTTTATCGGAGGATTCTCCGCATTGGTTGAAAAGGGGATGGCAAAAGGTGACATCGCTCTTATCGAAGCGCTTCCCCGTGCCCTTGCCGAAACCCAGCGGGTCTGTGCCTCCGTCAACGTTGCCACCACCAAGGCCGGTATCAATATGGATGCCGTATATGAGATGTCCAAGGCCATTAAAAAGGCCGCAGAAATGACTAAAGACGACGACGGCCTGGCCTGTGCCAAGCTCTGCGTCTTTTCCAACATTCCCCAGGACATGCCGTTCATGGCAGGTGCCTACCTCGGTGTCGGGGTTGCGGATGCGGTGATCAATGTGGGTGTTTCCGGCCCGGGCGTGGTGAAACGCGCCATTGAAAGAAACCTAAGCGAGCAGCGCCTGACCCTTGGCAAGGTGGCTGAAATTATCAAACGGACGGCCTGCAAGGTCACCCGGGTGGGTGAACTCATCGGCAGGGAAGTGGCGGATAATCTGGGGATCAAATTCGGTATCGTCGATCTGTCCCTGGCCCCGACCCCCACCGTGGGCGACAGTATCGGTGAAATTTTCCAGGCCCTGGGACTCTCCCATATCGGTGTGCCCGGCTCCACCGCTGCCCTTGCTATGCTCAACGATGCCGTTAAAAAAGGCGGCGCTTTTGCAAGCTCCCATGTGGGCGGCATGAGCGGAGCCTTCATCCCGGTGAGCGAGGATCTGAATATTGCCAATGCTGCGCACAAAGGCTATCTCACCGTTGAAAAGCTGGAAGCCATGACCTGCGTCTGTTCCGTAGGGCTGGATATGGTGCCGGTACCGGGCGACATCACCGTGGAAACCCTGGCAGGCATGATGGCCGATGAAATGGCCATCGGTATGATCAATGCCAAAACCACGGCCACACGGATTATCCCCGTACCGGGCAAAAAGGCCGGCGATAAGGTGCATTTCGGTGGCCTGCTGGGTGAAGCCATGATCATGGATGTCCCCCACCACGACCTGACGGATCAATTCGTTACTTTCGGCGGACGGATTCCGGCCCCCATTCACAGCCTGAAAAACTAAACGCCTCACCCAATAAAGGAAAAACTCCCGTGACCGATGTGCTTTTGATTCAGCCGCCGATCCGGGAGTTTTACCTCACCCGCAAACGGACCATCCCCTATGGTCTGGCCTCCATTGCCGCAGCCCTTCAGCAGGAAGGTTTTACAGTTGATATTCTTGATGCCCTGGCCCGGGATAAATCAAAGCCCATTCCCTACCCCGAGGGGTTCGACCACCTGACACCCTATTACGGACGATTCGATCAATCCAGGTTTGCCCTCTTTCATCAGTTCCGGCACTTTGGTTACAGTCATGAGCATATCGCAACGTTAGTAAGGGAACGCAAGCCCCTTGTGGTTGCCGTGTCATCGTTGTTTACGGCCTACGCCGGCCAGGCCCTGGCCACTGCCGAAGCGGTTAAACGGTTCTATCCCGAAGCCCTCGTGGTCATGGGGGGGCACCATCCTACGGTTTTCCCCGAAGAAATGCTGGCAAACCCTGTGGTGGACTTCGTACTCCGGGGCGAAGGGGAGGTCAGCCTTCCTGCGCTGTGCCGTCTGATAAAAGGCGGAAACACCGAAGATACGGATCTGAAGAAAATTCCCGGCATCGCATTCAGCGCTGAAGACGGCCTGTTTGTATCTGATCCTGCCTGGGTGAAAGACCTGGCCACCCTGCCCCTGCCGGATATGGAAAAAATTGATCAGGGATATTACTTCAGGCGGGGACAGGCCGCCATCACCGTTGTGGCTTCCCGGGGATGCCCCTTTCCCTGCAGCTATTGCTCGGTATCCTCATCTTCTTCCCATGCCCGGTTCCGCCGTAGGCCGGTGAAAGAGGTATTAAGGGAAATCCGGTCACAAGCAGGCCGCAATGATATCGGGTTTATTGATTTTGAGGACGAAAACCTGACCCTGAAAAAAGACTGGGTCCTGGAATTGCTGGCAGGTATCCGGAATATTTTCCAGGGCAACCCCGTCGAACTGCGGGCCATGAACGGCCTGTATCCCCCGTCGCTTGACATCGAGATCATCCGGGCCATGAAAGCCACAGGGTTCAGGACACTGAATCTCTCGGTTGGATCGTTTTCTGTGGATCAGCTTTCCAGGTTCCGGCGGCCGGATGTCACCCGGGATCATGACCGGGTATTGGATATTGCCAGGGAAGAAGGTTTGGAATGCGTCTCCTACATTATCGGGGCGGCTCCAGGCCAGACGGCGGATACGACGCTTGAAGATCTGTTGATGCTGGCCGAACGGCGGACGCTGGCAGGCCTGTCGGTATTTTATCCGGCCCCGGGGAGTCTGGACTATGAACGTTGCAAAACTGAAGGGGTGCTGCCGGAACGCTTTCATCTGATGCGGTCCACCGCCCTGCCCCTGGATCATACCACCACACGGCTTGAAGCTGTAACACTCTTGCGGCTTACCAGGATTCTCAATTTTATGAAATCAGAGATCGATACCCGGGGAAAACTGCCCGAGCCCCGGGTGTTTCCCGGAAAAGAGAGGTTCGATGCCGGGGGGGACAGAACCAAAGTCAGCAGAAGACTGCTAACCTTGTTTCTGGCGGACGGGATTATCCGTGGGGTGGACAGAGCAGGTTTGGTCTATCCGCATGAAACAGACCGGGGTCTGTCTCAGATGTTTCTGGAGGGAATAAAGATCCGCAAATTATCGGGAGTTAGATCTTGACTTACCGGACGTGGGCCATTATTTTTCCCCGCACCATTTCTGCCGTCTCTTCCACCGTCAAATCCGCAAAACGTTCATAAGGGATTTCATCTAACACCTTTACCTCCATCTGCCGGAAACTGCCGATAATAATGGTGTGTTTGGGCAGGGCATCACGGGTTCCGTTGATGACGATGGGTTGAATCGGGGTGCCGGTATTCTTGGCTAAAATAAAGGCGCCGGGTTTAAAGGGACCGACCTTGCCGTCCCGGGACCGGGTGCCTTCGGGAAAAAAGAAGATGGAGATATTTTGGCAGAGCAGCTCTTCGCATCTCTGCATCATGGCGGCGATGCTTTCCTTGTCCCCCCGTTTGAGCCGGATATCCCCGTTGAGAAACATATTCCATCCGATAAAGGGCAGGTTGAACACCGCCGCCTTGGAGACCCAGCGGTAGGGAAAGAGCAGGCGGTACAACACCAGGATATCCAGTTGGCTTTGATGGTTGGAAACCAGGACATAATTGCGGTCAAGGCAGAGTTTTTCCCGCCCCTTGATGCGGATGGACCAGGCCGGCATACACCAGGTGTAGACCGAGGCCCAGAACGCACTGAAAAGATTGGTAATGACCCTGCGGCGGTCAAAGGGGGCGGTGATCAGCCTGAGGGGCAACGCCAGGCTAAAAAAGAAAACTGAGGTGATACCGATGAACACCAGTAAGGCGGCAGAGGCCGCCTTATGGAACAATTGGCGGCGATCGCTATAACTCATAGGGCGTCAGGCTCTCGTACCCCTCTTCTGTTACAAGGATTGTTTGTTCGAACTGGGCCGACAGGGAGCCGTCATTGGTGACGGCGGTCCAGCGGTCTTCCAGGACGTGAAGCTCTTTTTTCCCCAGGTTGATCATGGGTTCTATGGTAAACACCATGCCCGGCACCAGGGCAACCCCTTTTCCGGGGCGGCCGAAGTGAAGAATCTGGGGCTGCTCGTGGAAGTTGACACCCACGCCGTGACCCACAAATTCCCTGACCACAGAGCATCCTTGGCCCTCAGCATAGGACTGGATGGCATGGCCGATATCCCCTAATGTGGCTCCCGGCTTAACAGTTTCTATACCCAAACGCAGGGATTCGGCGGCCACTGACACGATTCTTTTGGCCTCATCGGACGGGGTGCCCACAAAAAATGTTTTACTGGCATCGGCATAATAGCCGTCCAGAATCGGGGTAATGTCCACGTTGACGATGTCACCGTCTTCAAGGACCCGTTCTCCCGGTATACCGTGGCAGATAACCTCGTTGATGGACACGCAGACGGATTTGGGAAACCCCTTGTAATTCAGCGGCGCCGGGATGGCCCCTGCCTTTACGGTTTCTTCGTGTACAAAGGTGTTGATGTCGTCTGTTTTGAGTCCCGGTCGAATCATCTTTTCAACACCGTCCATGATGGACAACAGCAGATCACCGGCCTTTTTGATACCGGCAATCTGCTCCGGTGTTTTCAAGATGATGTCGTACCGGTTCTTGTACTCGTCCTTGAGGGAAATTTCTGCTTTTTTATTCCGGCAGCAGTTT
>MDTD01196550.1_pt1 | contig 19330 bp, 16 predicted proteins | sample 811221 | NCBI WGS metagenome assembly MDTD01 (sample SAMN05326646, study PRJNA326480) | marine metagenome | isolation source: seawater | place: Pacific Ocean: South West | collected 2011 | reverse complement strand
TCAACGAAGCCGAGGTAATCGATCTTGATTTGAGGGACTGAATTCAGTTGCCTTGTCAGGGTTTGGGAAAGTACTTCTAGATTTTGATTTGAGTCATTTTGAATTATCGTCATAGCCTGCTGCAATGTTTGGAAAAGGAGGGGGGCGGCTTTCCGCTCTTTTGAATCAAGATAGGTATTACGGGAACTCATTGCCAGTCCATCTTCCTCCCGCACAGTTGGTATGGCGTGAATTTCCACTTGGAGGTCAAGGTCACTTACCATTTGACGGACTACTTGGAGTTGCTGAAAATCCTTTTGACCAAAAATTGCGAAAGTAGGTTGAATGATTTGGAATAACTTAAAGACTACAGTGCATACCCCACGAAAGAGATATGGACGACTCTTACCTTCCCATCTTTCAACCAGTGGTCCGCAGGGAACAACATAAGTTGAAAAACCATTTGGATAGAGGTCCTTTACGTTGGGTACAAAGATCTGGGTCGCTCCAGCTAATTGGGCCATTTCAATATCACTGGCCAAGTTCCTAGGATAGCTTTCAAGGTCCTCATTGTCAGCGAACTGAGTGGGATTGACAAAAATAGAAACGATAACTTCCTCCGCGGTGCTGGCAGCATGCCGAATCAATTGAATGTGCCCTTCATGGAGAGCCCCCATTGTTGGAACCAAGCCACTGGGATTCCCCCAGTTCTTTTTTAATGAACGAAGATCTCTTGGCGTTTTGATCGGTACAAGTGGAGAGGATAAAGTCATTTATCAAAAGCAAATTAGAATCGAGTAGCGTCAGCTCTTAGCTAGTAATGTCTTAATGGAACTATCAAATCGTTTGGCTGCAGCAATTTGTACCCCTTTTGTGGTTTGAAATATCGAGATATTCGTAGTAAATGATCGTTGCGTTAAATAAACATTTTTGTGAACAATTGTTAGGGAACACTATATCGCGTAATTAAATTAATTCGTTGATAATACCTAAATGAATTTTTCTTGTCGAGAATAGCTGATGAACCATCGCATTCTGGTGATTGATGATGATCCGAAGATTCTAGAAACTTGTCAGATGATTCTAGCTCCAGAGATTTCAAAAGCTGGAGAAAAGTTGGAATCTATGGCGGGTGAACTTTTTGAGGAAGATGTAAAAAATAGTCCAGATGAAACCTTGAACCTCAAATTTGAAGTAACAACAGCTAACGAGGGGAAGATTGGAGTTGATGAGGTCGGTAGAGCTATTCAAACTGGACAGTTTTTTACGATGGCATTTGTTGATATCCGCATGCCTTACGGAATTGATGGCCTAGAAACCGCTCGGCAAATTTTGAGCATTGATCCAGACATGGAAATTATTATTCTCACCGGATATTCGGATACCCCACGCCAGAGCATGGCTCAGCAATTGGGTGTCAGTAATTTTCAATTACTAAAAAAACCGTTTGATCCTGATGAATTGATGCAAATGGCCCAGTTCTTGGCCCATCGACACGATATGCATCAGCGCAGAGGTGAGTAAATCAAATAAGATAAAAAATTCGAACAATGTTCTGGAGTTATCAACTATGCGTGTCTTGGTGATTGATGATGATCCTAATATCCTGGAGACCTGCCGCTTTATTCTTGGAGACGAGGATCAAAGTGCAAAACAAGATTTGCAGATGATGGCCAGTGCTCTCTTCGGTAGTGTGGAGGAGATCAAAGAAGAGATGGTTAATAACTTTGAAGTAACTACTGTGAATCAAGGTTTGTTGGCACTTGAGGAAGCGAGCAACGCAATTGATGGCGGTAAACCCTATCAAATTGCGACCATTGACATGCGGATGCCGCCTGGAATAAATGGTCTGGAGACCGCAAAGCGATTGATTGAGATCGATCCATCCATCGAAATTGTGATTGTGACAGCTTACTCTGACACCTCAAGAATGAGCATGGCTAAGGAACTCGGTGATGGTCGATTTTTACTTTTGAAAAAGCCATTTGATCCAGATGAACTAACGCAGATCGTACAATTTTTGGCTAATCGAAGAGACAAAGAAATCTATTCGGAGAATTAATAAGTTGTTTACTAAAACCCAAGTTCTGAATGCATAGCGGTTCTGAAAGTAGCCTATCATGACTCATCGTATTCTCGTAATTGATGATGATCCAAAAATACTTGAGACTTGCCGCTCAGTTCTAGCCCCTGAGGTAAACGTGGCTGGGGAGGAATTGCAAGCCATGGCTGATTCGCTCTTTGGCAGCCAGCGAGTAGCCCCCGAAGAAGGTGTCGGTAGAGTGCGTCAACATTTTGAAGTAACTACCGTTAACCAAGGGTTGCTAGGTTTAGATGAAGCAGTCAGGGCTAACAAAATCGGTCAACCATTTTCAATTGCTTTCATTGATATGCGAATGCCCCCGGGCATTGATGGCCTGGAAACTGCGGAACGACTTGTCACGATTGATCCCTACATTGAAATTGTGATCGTTACAGCCTACTCAGATACATCTCGCCAGAATATGGCTGATCAACTTGGTGACAGCCGATTTTTACTTTTGAAAAAGCCGTTTGATCCAGACGAATTGACCCAGATGGCTCAGTTTCTAATTTACAGGCGGGAAATTGACCAATTGAACCGAGCTTATGAGAGATTTGTACCCAAGGAATTTCTAAAACTGTTGAGCAAGGAAAACATTCTAGAAGTGCAGATTGGCGATCACGCTGAAATGCCCATGTCTATTCTCTTCTCTGACATACGCTCCTTCACATCCCTCTCAGAACGTCTCTCACCTGCAGAAAATTTTCGCTTCATCAATTCCTATCTTGGATTAATGGGACCTGTAATTCGTAGGAATCGAGGTATCATCGACAAGTTCATTGGTGACGCAATTATGGCGCTTTTCCAAGTGGAGCCAGACGACGCCGTGCGTGGAGCCCTTGAAATGATCCGTTCGCTTCGTTGGTATAACCAAGGGCGTTCACGTGCCGGCTATTCTTCGGTGCGAATCGGGATAGGTATTCATAGTGGGAATGTGATGCTGGGTACTATTGGGGAACACTATCGAATGGAGAGTTCAGTGGTGAGTGATGCCGTTAATCTTGCTTCCCGTATTGAAATGCTAACCAAACCTTTCAAAACAGATCTGTTGATTAGTGAGGGCACCTACGACGGTCTGAGGGACCCGAGTCAATACATGATTCGCCTTGTTGATATGCGCAAGGTAAGAGGTCGAAGCTTGTTGGTCAGACTTTATGAAGTTTTTGACGAGGAATACGAAAACCTCCGGGGGTTCAAAAAAGAAAATTTAGAACTCTTTGAGCTAGCCGTGAAGTCATTTCATGCCTCGGAATTTGAAACTGCTCAATCCCAATTTGAGCATCTAGCTTCAATGGGGGCTGAGGATAGCCTTGTAGAGCTCTACTTGGAGCGTCTAAAACACATTGCTGAATATGGTGATGATGCACCAGTAGATGAGCATTTTTAAGCCAATCTGAATCTTCTAAATCAGTTGAGTTATTGATGAAGTTTGTTCGAAGCCTACAGAACGAGATTGTTATTTCGTTCATCCTACTCGCCATGTTCCCGAGCCTCATTGGAGGTGGGGTGACCCTGATTTATTTTCAGAACATGATGGAGAAGGAGGCTCAACAAAATCTACAATATGTAACAGAGCTATGGGATCTGGCGACTGATCAGTGGTATCAGAATGCGGCTAAGGATATTCGACAGTTAGCCAATACCCCCAATCTTTGGCAGGCGGAAGAATTTGCGCAGAGAAGCCTTTTTGAACCCGATCACTACGCTGGGATCTGGCAACTGAACTCAGAAGGCCAGTTACTGCAAACGATCAAGTCAGGTGAATTACCCGAAGAAACAAGATGGGAAACTCTTGTGGAATTCAATCAAGCAGAACTTGGCCCTCTGCAGTTGCTCAAATCAGGAACAATTGTACTGCCGATACGGGTGGATGTGGCTAATGAAGAACTGATTGGTCGAGACCAGACTAATTCGTATTTGCTAGCCCTGCTCAGCAGTCAATCGATGATGGAGTTGTTTACAGGCAAAAATCGAGACGGACAAAGCAGAGGATTTTTTGCCGATTCAAAGGGGAATGTACTCTCATTCATGCCTGATAGAACTCTGTCTGACGAAACTTGGCAGTTGATTGGAAATTGTCGTGAGGAATTTACAGGATCTGGGATTGTGGTTAATGACTTTGGTGATGATGTAGTGACCGCTTATCGCTGGCTAGGCTATCCAAATGCTTGCCTAATTGTTGAAGTCGACCGGGAAATCGCTATCGGCAAACTTGGCGCGCGTTTGCCGTTATTAGTTGCTTTGATCCTCGGAATTATCATTGGAATTTCACTATTAGGAGTTCGTTTTCTAAGCCGGCACTTGATGCAACCGATTAATGAGCTTGTCGGTATTGTCAACAAGGTGGCAGATGGAGATTTCACGTCGCGGCCGAAGGAAAGTCAGTTAGTGGAAATCAAGAAGCTTCATCGAGCTTTTACGGATATGGCGAATAGCTTGGAAACATACAACCGTTACCTTGAAGAGCGAGTTTCCCAGCGAACCTTGGAATTGAATGAAAAAAACCTACAACTTCGTGAAACCATGCGGCTGCTGGATGAAGAAAAGAAGAAGCAGGTACAACAGGCCTACAATGCAGGTATTGTTGAACACGCAATCAGTGTTCTGCACAACATCGGGAACGCCATTACCCCACTTGCGGTTAGACTACAAAAGCTGCATCAGAACAAAGTAGATTCACAGTTTTCTAGTTATCTCCAGCAGCTATGCAGTTTGTTGGAGCAGCATCAGAGTGATCTTGGAGATTTTTTCAGTTCGTCCCGTGGTCAACAGTTTCTCCCATTCCTCAAACAACTCACACAAACCTCCGACCAGCAGAAAGAGGATGAGCTGAAGTCAATGGATGTGATGGCTCATCAGCTCGATCACATCACTGAAATCATTGCTCTGCAGCAAAAATATGCTACACAGCAGTCAAGTACTGAGGAAATACAGATTTCACAAGTGATCGATGATGCCATGGAAATGATGAAGCCTGCATTTGATAAACGAAACATCATAGTTCTTGAAGAGGTTCAGCCTGAGTTACCAAGAATTCAGAATGATCCAAACAAGCTCGTCCAGATATTTATGAATTTGTTCAAAAACAGTATCGAGAGTATAGATCAGTGCCTCAGGGCTCCTGTAGAAGGCTATCAAGGTACAGTCAAAGTGGGAGTAGGGACTGTAGGAGTTGACCACTTGCACATTTATGTGAAAGACAATGGTCAAGGTGCTGAACCAAAATCCCTGAAGCGGGCATTCGAATTTGGATATTCTACCAAGAAGCGAGGCTCGGGGTTTGGCTTGCACGACTGTGCTAATTTTATCCGCTTTCACAAGGGTACTGTGGAGTTGACATCTGAAGGTATTGGCAAGGGGGCTACAATTACATTCACTCTTCCAATCACCAAATCGAAGAATGAAAAAGACGAACAAGAGGCCTGAAATCCTCTGTTCTTTGGTTCTTCAAATCTTGAAATAAATAGATGCGAATGGATAGGTAATTAGCTCATGATGGATGCTGTGCAACAAAATCAAATTCAGATCAAACGGGATGCACTGAATATGAATGTAATGTCTCTAAAGCCAGAGCACTTTCAGGATTTGGCTCATGTTGGTGCAATTCTCACAGAACTAGATGAATTCGCATCACTAATGGATAGACTGGGGCAGCTTAAATTCAGTAGGATTCTAAAGGAATTAGGGCACCAGCTTGGCCAAATTGTGGCAGAGTTGTCCCCATACGAATCTGGTTTGGAAGAATTTCAGCAACTTCATGAGCAGTTTGATAATGCGTTAGAACTTCTTTACGCAGGTGATCAAGAGGACGCCATTAAGATTCTGACACATGCTTTGGATAATAAATCAACAGATTTGAATAGTTTAAAATCACAGGATCAATACAGTGATTACGCCGAGATTATCCAACTCTGCAATGAAGAGATGAAAAGGGATGAAACCCTAGCGGAGTTTATTAGTGAGACAGAGGAAGGGCTACAGAAGACAGAGGAAACTCTACTTGGATTGGAAGAAGATTTCGAGGATCAAAAAGCGATTTCTAGCATCTTTCGTGTCTTTCACACAATTAAAGGAACTGCTGGTTTTTTAGGATTGACCGATCTAGGAAGCTTGGCCCACAGGACAGAGGACTTGATGGTTCAGGTCAACGAGGGTGAACGCGAAATAACATTGGAGATCTTGAACACAATTCTATGTGCTACGGATGGTTTGTCCAAGTTGATTAGCCAAATGAAGGCTATGATTGCGGGAATGAATTCAGAACCAGTGGATCTTCGAGAAGCTTATCAACTTTTGGATCATTTGCTAAATGATGAAGTATCTAAATCCACCCTTATTTCGAAAAATCCTACTCCTGAACCTATTAGCGGAGTCCCGCCACAACACAACACAGATCAAAAAACTTTGATGGAAAATCACCCTGAAGCGGTCCAGATCTCTACGAGTGTTTCCAAGTCTCCCACCAATGAGGTTACAAAAACGAATGACAACGTGGCAGCAACTCAAATCATGGATATGCTTAAAATTCCTGCATTAAAACTGGATGAGCTGTCTGAGTTCATTGGTGAGATGGTGGTTGCGCTCTCGGTTTTGTCCCAGAATCCAACCATCGCCAATCTGGAAGATCGTGAATTACATGACCGACTGGATCAGTTGAACAAGATCACAGAGCAACTTCGGGATCGGATTCTCAGTATTCGCATGTTTCCGGTCAAGAATGTCTTTTCAAAGCTGACAAGGCAAATGAGAGATCTCTCAAAAAAATCTGGTAAGCAGGTCAAGCTCACCATTGAGGGAGAAGATACGTTGGTCGATAAGACAATCATAGATAGTATCTATGCCCCTCTGATGCATATCATGCGTAACACTGTCGATCACGGAATTGAAATTCCTGAGGAACGAACAGCAGTGGGGAAGTCCTCAGAAGGGACTGTCCAGCTTTCAGCACACCACCTTGGGGATTCTATTCTGATTGAAGTGCGTGATGACGGGCGGGGATTGGATCGTCAGAAACTACTTACAAAAGCCATGGAGCGTGGGCTGATCAACGAGCGAGAAAATTTAACAGATCAGCAAATTTTCATGTTCATCTTTACGAGTGGTGTTTCAACAGCAAAGGAAGTGACGGATATCTCTGGCCGTGGGGTCGGCATGGATGTGGTGAAGAAAGAGGTTGAGAAACTGCGTGGCAAGATCAGCGTGGAAACTGAGGCAGGAAAGGGGACGGCTTTCTTGATCAAATTGCCCTTGACGACTTCAATCATTGAAGGGCTGGTGGTCCGTTTGGGCGAGAATCGCTTTGTGTTACCCATTCTTGATGTACACCTGACACTGATTCCAAAGAAGGATCAACTTTATGACGTTCAAGATCGAGAAAGTGAGTGTTTGATCCTGGCTGGAGAAGTTATCCCAATCATGCGGCTTCATGAGTTTTTTGATGTTGAGGCTGATGTGATGCTCCCTGAGGAAGCAATAATTGTAGTTGTCAAATATGGTGAGAAAAAATATGGGCTGATGGTTGATGAACTGCTGCACCGGCAACAAATTGTGGTAAAAAATCTTGGAGAGACTTTTGTCAATCTGCCTGGAATCACAGGGGGAACCATTCTCGGTGACGGGAGAGTCGGATTGATTTTAGATCCAGAGACGCTGATTCACCGCTCACATAACATCAACATGACGATCAATTGAGCACACTAGATCAGTCGGGAAAAACTGATGAATGATCTATTTGAAAATTCAGATGGGAAGTTACTCACTTTTCTACTGGGTAATCAAGAATATGGAATCAAAATTCTTGAGGCTCGTGAAGTTGTGGGCATGATGCACATTGATCCTGTCCCACATACCTCTGATTTTATGAAAGGGGTAATCAATCTTCGTGGAAAGATCATCCCAGTGATTGATTTGCGGACCAAGTTCAAGATGTCTCAGGCGGCACCGACCAATGAAACCTGCATTATTGTTGTCGATTTTGGCAATGCTTACACGGGAATCATTGTAGATTTTTTGATTGGGGTAACCAGAATTGAAGAGGTCAGTTTTGAAGAGACTCCACAGATGAGTGCCAACATTCGCGCCGAATTCATTTCAGGAATGGCCAAGTTGGAAGATAGGGTCGTGATTGTTCTTGAACTAAAAAATGTTTTGTCTGCAAAAGCAATGGTAAATATCCCAAAAAATCAACCTGAGATCGCATTATGACTGTTTCCATGCGAGGTTTTCTGAATTGGGGAGGCTGTGTCCTGGCTCTGCTGATTCTGCTGGGGGGAGAGTTGTTTCTCCGAAGAGAAATGCTGCTGTCACTTGAAGGGTACTCACTTGATCAAGCCACTTTAGAAAAGCTGTCTGAACTCTCGGCAATACACGAACTGTGGCTCATAATACTTGTGGGAATACTTGCACTGCTCTCGGTATTAATATTTTGGAATACAAGCAGCGCCAGCAGGCCTCTGAAAGTAACGGTTGAGGAATTGTTGAATACTTCTTCACAACTTCGTAAAGCCTCTGAGCAGGTCGCAAAAAATTCTGCTGAGCTTTCTAATGATTCTATGCAGCAGGCAACTAGTGGAGAATTGGCGTCCAATGTGATGCATGAAATTGCTTTGCCATCGATTGCTATCTTTTCATCAAGTTCTATCCAAGTAGCAGAGCAGATTGAGGATATTAACGCCCTGGCTCGTTCAGTTGAAGAAAATACAAGACGTACCTTAGAACTTTCCGCAGAAGCCCGGGCAGCGGCAGAAAGTGGGGTTCAGGCGATGAGTGAAATTAGCAGTGCGATGAGAGGCGTTCAGGAAGGAAGTACTCGCATTACGGATATCATTGAGGTAATTGATACAATTACTCACCAAACGAAGATGTTGGCAACAAATGCAGCGATTGAAGCAGCGAGGGCCGGTGAGCAAGGCAAAGGTTTTGCGGTAGTTGCGGATGAAGTGTCTAAGTTGGCAGAAAACTCCAAGAAAGCTGCTCGTGAAATTGGTGAACTGATTAGAGAAAGCGTTACCAAGGCTCGAGATGGCGGAAAGCTTGCTGCCGATGGGGAAGCAGCACTTCAAAATATCCTGCAAACTGTAGTTGAAGTTGTTGACCTCGTAAGCGACGTTGCTCTTTCTGCCTCTGAGCAAACAGATAAAATGAGAGAGGCGGAACGGCTGATCATTGAGATCAAGCAGGCTTCAACAGATCAAAATAAGCATACTCCTGAGTTGGCCACAGCTATTCAAGATATGATCAAGGTTGCTCAGAAATCAGCAGTGAACGCTGAGTCTGGAACCGTTGCAGCGGAACAACTCTTTGCCCAAGTACTGATTTTGAGCGGCTTGGTGGATCGCCTCGCTACCCAGATTGGAACCTCTAAAACATCTGAATTGACACAAATTAACACTCTAAAACCCAAAAAGGAAGCTGCTAATAATGCTCGCTTACTTCCTGCACCAGCAAAAAAAACAGGCGCAACAAAGTTTAATCCAGAGACGAAACGCCCACCGACAATGAAAGCTACGACTTCGAATATCAATCCGTCCAAACCAAAATCTGATCCTCAAAGCAAGCCTTCCGATATCATTCCCATGCGTGATGACTTTTCTGAATTCTGAGAGATTTCTTCACAGGGTTTCTCTCAAAAGCGAGCAATATTATGGTGTCTCGATTGGGGCTAACCTCCCGTATTCTGCTTGCCAGTAGTTTTGTAATCCTTGTGCTTGCTCTAATGCGACTAGGTATCAATTGGTTTTTTATTGAAGATCAGGTGATGCGAGAGATTCTATTGCAATCTAGGGCGGTGACCCAGCAGGCACATATTGTCCTGAAACAAAGCGCTCAGATTCATGCTCAGCACTTGGAAACATTGGGAGAGAAGGGGCAAATAATCAATCAGAATATAACCAAATCCAAAAGCCTTTCACCAGGTATGATACCCATTCATTTTGCCCAGGAAGTCGCTCAGCAGGGATTGGGTAGTGAGCAACATGAGTTTGTAGTATTTCGAGAAAATATTTTAGGTCAAGCGAGCTTTACAGATTTGGCTCTGCTCAATCAACTCCGTGAGAATGAACTTCATGAGCTATTTGAAATAGACGAAAAACAAAATGTTGTCCGCTATGTCAGTCCAATTCGAGTAGAGAAAGAATGCTTGGTCTGCCATGGTGCGGTAGGAAGTCTGGAGCAGGATCCATCAGATAAATTAAAAAATGAATTGCATGGGTGGGAAGTTGGAGAAATCCCAGGAGCCTTTGCTGTAATTGTGGACCTCCAACTTATTTCAGATCGTTTTGATGAAACAATACCAAGACTCCTCTCGGTGAGTCTAATCACGCTTTGTTTTGGGCTAGCGACAGCATTTTTGGTCACTCATTCGATTTTGAGACGACTGAAGAGTTTTGTCATTGGACTGCACCGAATTGCTCAGGGTAATGTGAGAATTGCTGAACAAGTTAGTCAAAATAGTTTTAGCGTAGCTTTGTCGAATAAAATCCAAGCCACTCAATTTCTGAAGATAATAGAAAAGATTAATGAACTCAGAACACATTCTGTGACAAACATAGATAAGGCTCAATCAAATATCAATTCTACTAATCAATTGAATGACTCCTTTCAACAGATTATTGAGCAATCCCAATCCACAGCGCAGGCTGTTTTAGACATGGAAAGCTCTGTTAAAGAGGGTTCTGAAGCGATGGTAAATATTATGGGCGTCTTACTTGAGGTCAAAGAAAGTGGTCTGCTCATTAACAAAATTTTGGATTCCTTGAACAGTATCACCCAGCAGACAAAGATGTTGGCAACAAACGCGGCAATTGAAGCAGCTCGAGCCGGTGAGTACGGTAAAGGTTTCGGTGTAGTAGCCAATGAGGTTGCGAAACTCGCAGAAAACTCAAAGTTTGCCGCTCAACAGATTTCAAAATTGATCTCAGGTTCAGCACGTCAAGGTATGCAAATTGGTGAACTTGCTGATAAAGGAAACCAATTACTAAAGCAATTGGAGAACAAATTTGAAGCTCTTTCAGATTTTGTAGAAGTCTTGGCAAAATCTGTTCATTCAAACAGTGACAATGTCACTGCTATCAACAGTCGGGCTTCACAAGTGAGTGAGTCTTCAATGTCTCAATTCAATGAAGCGGAAGACATACTCTGTCTTCTTAAGCAGATGGATGAAAATGAAAACAAAAATAAAAACCTCACAGAAAAGACCTTGAGCGAAGCACATCAGCTACACGAAGGAATCCTACATTTGCTGGGTTTGATCAAAGAGATTAAAGTGCTAATTTCAGGTGCTGACAATTCAACTAAAATTTCGAAAACCAGGCTCGATAACCCAAGCAAAACAGAACTTCTGCAGCTACCTTTGACTACAAGAGATTTAGTTGATTGAACTTTGTAGATGTTACTTCCTCAAATAGATGATTCGGAGTTTGAAGACTTCCGAAAACTGATTCATGAAAGCATAGGTATCAGCCTGTCGCTCCAGAAGAAGCAGTTGTTGATGACTCGGCTATACCGACGGATGCATCAACTTGGGATAAATTCCTATGGAGAGTATTGGGAGCGTGTCCTAAATGATGAAACTGGTTTAGAAATGGTTTTGTTGTTGAACGCTGTTTCCACCAACAAGACAGATTTCTTTCGGGAAAGCGATCATTTCACGTTTTTAAAGCACGAAGTTTACCCACACCTCCAAAAACAACAAATAACCCGTATTTGGAGCTGTGCCTGTTCGAGTGGTGAAGAGGCCTACACGATTGCAATGACGCTGCTCGACACATTTGGAGGAGTTTTGGGTGGTCGAGATGTAAAGATTCTAGCTACTGATATCTCTACTCGAATGCTAGATCAGGCGGAACTAGGTCGCTATCCCGTCAATCAGTTGACTCTAATACCTGAAGTCTTACGCAATCGTTATTGTCAGATTCTTCCAGAAACCAATGGAGAGATGTTTGAGGTCAGTAATCAATTGAAGGCAATGATTAGATTTCGACGTTTGAACCTAATTCAGGAATATCCGTTACGGACTCAGTTTGATTTCATCATGTGTAGAAATGTCATGATATATTTTGACCGTGACGATCAGGAAAAACTGATTGAGCGTTTGAGTAGCTATATCAAACCGGGTGGGTATCTCTTCGTAGGTCACTCGGAAAGTTTAATTGGCCTGCAGAATTCCTTGAAGTATTTACAAAGTTCTATTTACCAGCGGAGCTAATCGAGTTAATTTCCAATCTTTATGAAATATTCAGAGGCAAATGAAATGATAGGTGGGCCAGTAAAAGTGCTGATCGTGGATGACGCACCGATTGTAAGAAATGTCCTCACAAAAGAACTTAGTCGTGATGCACGTATTGAAGTTGTTGGTGCTGCTGAGGATGCATACCAAGCTAGAGATATGATCATTGAAAGAAATCCTGATGTGATATCCCTTGACTTACTGATGCCAAGAATGGATGGCTTGGAATTCATGGAGGTCTTGATGAAACATTGGCCCATGCCTATAATTGTGCTGAGTTCAATCGTGGATGACCACTGGGATCAAGCACTAAGAGCCTTGGAGTTGGGGGCTATTGAAGTGTTCGCAAAGCCAAACCCTGAGGATCCTGTTGCCTTCAAGGCAATGTTGGCCCGTTTGACAGATACTCTTGCTTGGGCCGCAAGGATTGATATGAGTGAGGTGCTGAAGAAAAAGAAGATTCAGGGCAAACCGAGTCCTTTAGAATCGCCCTCTTTAGCTAGGGCTGCTGAAAAAATAATTGCAATTGGTGCTTCGACAGGCGGGGCAGAAGCACTGCGAAATATCATCCCGCTTTTGCCACCAACTACCCCGGGTATATTGATTGTTCAACACATGCCAGAGCATTTCACACATTCCTTTGCACAGCGACTCAATCAGATGTCACAGATTGAGGTGAAGGAGGCAGAAAATGGAGATGAAGTTTATCCGGGTCTGGCGCTGTTAGCTCCAGGGGATCATCACATGCGATTGAAAAACAAGAATGGAAAGTATGCAGTAGATATCGTCAAGGGACCATTAGTTTCACGCCATCGTCCCTCGGTAGATGTAATGATGCAGTCTGTGGCAGATATTGCTGGTGCTGAGGGGGTGGGTGTGATTTTGACGGGTATGGGGAACGATGGGGCCAAGGGGATGCTGTCTATGAGAGAGCGAGGTGCTCGAACTATCGTACAAAGTGAGGAAACCTGTGTGGTGTTTGGCATGCCCCGGGAGGTGCTCAATAGTGGCGCTGCAGAAACCGCTGTACCACTTCCTGATATCGCCAGTAAGTTGATGAGTTTAGTCTAAACTTGGTAGCATCAACTATCCGATTGGTAGTTCAATAGTAAAGCCTGCACCTCCGTCCTCTAGGTTCTGGAAGCGAACAAATCCGTTGTGGTCTGAAATCGTCTGATGAATGATTGTCAGCCCCAAGCCCGTACCATCCTTCTTAGTGGTCGCGTATGGTTCAAATAATCGATTAATGATTTCTGGTTCGATTCCAGTGCCGTTATCTAATACTTCAATTCTCGCGATACGCAACTCCTTAGCGACACTTGTCTTAATTTGAACAGCACCTTGTCTCAGCAGACGTGATAGCCTGCCTTTATTCTCCACAGCTTTTATTGCATTGTCGACTAGGTTGACTACCACGCGTTTCATTTGCTCTGCATCGATTGACAACTTTGGCATGTCGTCGCAAAAATCAGCTACCAACTGAATACGAGTGGGAAGGTTCCCTTCATATAGATCCACTACCTCTGATAGTACAGCATGTAGATCCGTAGGTCGTAAGTGAGATTCTGGAATTCTGGCAAACTGTGAGAACTCGCTAACCATTCGTTTGAGCTGTTCCACCTCGTTGATGATTGTCTGAGTTGATTGCTGTAGAGGTTTGGGGTCATCAACTTTGTTTGCATACTTCCGTCGAATTCGCTCAGCAGAGAGTTGAATTGGGGTCAAGGGATTCTTAATTTCATGCGCAATCCGCCGCGCAACTTCCCGCCACGCTTGGGACCGCTGTAGACGATGAATTTCCGTGATGTTGTTGTAGACTGCAATCACTCCAATAGGCTCATTATCTCGATTTTGAAGTTTAAGCAGAGTCACCGCAACCTGGATAGGCTGTTGTTGTTGAGCCAAAGTTAAATGACGATATACACTCTGGGCTTGGTGCGCTTGTAATTGTTCCCACATTTCGATAAATGCCGGTAGTGCGTCTTCTGAAAGCACTTCATCAATCCGATTATTTTCACCACCCTTGTCTACTCGCCAGGGCAAAAGTTGGTGAGCAGCTCGATTCACACGACGGAGCCTGCCCTCAGGATCCAGCAGGACTACACCAGTACTGATATTCTCCAAGACTAATTCCAAGAGTTGGTGCTGTTCTTCCAAAGCTTGATGGCTTTGTTGAAGGTGATCAGTTGTACGCTCCAAAGCGATCTGATTAATTTCCAAATCTTGACTCATCGAATTGAAGGCTCGAACTAGTAAACCAAAGTCCTTGTCCAGGGAAGACTTCGGCTTGACCTGATACCCCAATTCACCATCAGCGACTCTTTGAGTAGCTTGGGCTAGATCCTCAATTGGCTGAACAAATCCACGTGCAAAATAAAAGGCTAGCCACGTTGCAACAAAGACAATACAGAGCGTCATCAGTAGAAAGATCACCAGATAATAACGACGCAGCAAGTCTTCGGATTCACTAAAAAACCTAGAATTTCGCTCTTGTTCAATGATTCCGTTGATTGCCTGAGTAATAGGTTGAGATGCAGGATGGAAGAGTTCCAGCAATAATTCCTGACCTTGTGGGGCTTTTAGCTTGTGCATAGAGCGATAGAGAAACCGATCTTGTTGCTCTTCGACAAGCCATGACTCCTCTTGTTGGAGAACATGGTACCACTCAGCTGTACTTGGTGTTTTCCAAGTACGCCTTGCTTCTTCCGTACGAAGCTTTTGATGGATAATTTCTCTCTGAGGATTATAGACTGTGAGTCCATCACCCAAGGATCTTCCCAGTCGATCATCCAGTTCTTCTAGATTTGTGAAGAGGTCAGGGTTCTGCTGAAGGGTCTGCCGGAGAACCCAGCTTTCCAATGCAAGCGTCTCTTTTAAGTCACGATGATAAACCTCGGAGACCTGGCGTGCGTTATCAACCACTGACTCATGCTGTCCAGTCAACCAGGATTCCAGTGTAGTGGAGATAAAACTACTGGCAAAGAGATGGAAAGCCATCGCCGGCAAGGATAGCAGCGTGAATGCTGCAATTAACTTAGTCTTCAGAGTAACACCTAGCACCTGCTTGTGCCTCTCAACGACAAGCTTCAGCAGGTTTTTCGAGATCATGTAGAAGACAACCGCCAACAAGACGATGTTGATGTTGATCGCTACAAAGAGAATCAGGCGGGAATTTACGCTACCAGTGTCCGGAAGTCCTTGGCGAGTGTTGAAGTAGACGAGGAAAACAATCAGTAGCAGGAGGACGGCGGTGGCCAACAACCTGTGGCGGATACGAGGGTCGGCCTCGAGAAGTGTACTGAGGCCTGCCCGTGCTTCGGCGAAGCGGAGACGCATGGTAACTTATTGAATGACGGACTTATAGTAATCTACCTTGGAGGCCACTTGGTTGTGGTCTACTTTGTATTCCTCACTGTGTTTGACGAGCAATTGTTGTGCTTCAAAGATACCGTTTTCCATCCGACCTTCGACGACCACTCCTTGGCCTTCTCTGAACATATCTGGCTTGACGCCCTCATATATCACTGGGATGGAACGTATGGAGTCTTCTGTGATATGAAATGCCAGTCGAATGCTACGTGCATCCCATTCGACAGTACCTGGTTGAACAAGTGCGCCGATTCGGATGGTTTTCTCTTGAAAATTAGTTGGCGCCGCCAGAACTTCCTGGGGGGTATAGAAGTAGACAGTCATCTCTTGTAGCCCCTGTACAGATAGGGCCGCTAAAACACCAAAGATAGCAGCACCTCCGATGACGAACTTATGACGAGTCTTCATTTTTGGCGTTGAGTTTCCTTAAGATTTTTCAAAGATTGTTGAAACACTTTACGTTTTTTTTTGATCCAAGGGATGTAAATCATGAAAGTCAAAAGCCAAAAGCCATAGCTGATTAGCACATATTCCAAATTCATGGGCATCAGATGACCCTCTGGGCAAGTTCCTCATGAAGCTGGTCCTGATTTTCTTCCATTTGCCATCGCAACAGCAGCAAGTATCCATAAAAAAGAAGCATGGCAAACATGCTTGCCAATAAAGGGTAAAGTAATTCTGCGGGCATAGCCGGTTTAGCTGCCCCTTCTTGCACTTTAAAGAGTGTAGAGGGCTGATGCAAGGTTCGCCACCACTCCACGGATTTATGTACAATTGGGATATCAAGAAAGCCAACAATACCCAGCACTGATGCAAATCGAGCCTCTTTCTCACGATCTTGAACAGAAAGTCTCAGAAGAAAGTAGCCGAGAAAAATAAGAAACAAAAGCAAGGTGGTGGTAAGGCGGGCATCCCAAACCCAATAGGTTCCCCAGGTGGGACGGCCCCAAATTGCTCCAGAAAACAGAACCATTGCGCAGAAAATCAGACCGATTTCAGCGGATACCTTGGCGATCCGATCAAAGACAAGAAGACGTTTCCACAAATAGGCGATTCCCAAAGCAAAAGTCACAAAGAAGGCTAAATAGGTAACGACGACAGAGGGCACATGAATGTACATGATTTTCTGGACAAAACCCTGTTCGGTCTCTGTGGGAGTGAAGACAAATACCCAAAGACCACATGCAAACAGTGTTAGTGGTGCGATGATTTCCAGTCGGGCTGTCCAGCGAGCAGCACTATCCATTCAGTAGTTTCTCTAGAAGCTGATTCACAATCTGTGGGTTTGCTTGTCCCTTGGTTTCCTTCATCACCTGGCCAACAAAAAATCCCTTAATTTGGGTTTTGCCTGTTCGGTATTGTTCTACCTGCTTTGGATTGTTTGCTAACAGTATCTCCAACAGACGTCGTAGTGCACCCTCGTCAGAAACTTGTTTCAATCCACGGATTTCAATAATCATAGCTGGATCTTCACCAGACTGCACCATTTCTTCGAAAACAGTCTTAGCAATCTTTCCGCTAATCGAACCTTCCTGCAAAAATTTAATTAGACTAGCGAGGCTGTTGGCAGGAATGCCAACATTTCGGATATCCACCTTATTTTCATTCATTAGTCGCATCAGCTCACCACTGATCCAGTTACAAACCAATTTGGGATCAGCATTGGCAGCAACCACTTCCTCAAAGTATTCTGCAACTTTTTTATCTGCGACTAGCACTTCAGCATCGTAGGTACTCAGTCCAAATAACTCCATGAAGCGCCGTTTTTTGACGTCTGGCAATTCTGGGAGTTGATCGCGAATCTGCTCAACAAAACCTGAGGATATTCTGACAACAGGCAAATCAGGGTCTGGGAAATAGCGGTAGTCATGTGCCTCTTCCTTGGATCGCATACTGTAGGTGTTCTTTTTCACTGAATCCCACAACCTGGTTTCCTGGACGATTCGCTTGCCGTCCAGAATATCTTCTGTTTGGCGCGCAATTTCGTAAGTGATGGCTTGCTGAACGAAGCGAAAGGAGTTGAGATTTTTTGTTTCTGTACGAGTCCCAAATTTTTCTTGCCCTATAGGACGCAGAGAAACATTGGCATCACAACGAAAATGACCCTTTTCCATATCTCCTTCACAGATTCCAAGATACGTAACAATGGAATGCATCTTCTCCATGTAAGCTTTGGCTTCTTCTGGGGTGCGGAGGTCGGGTTCACTGACAATTTCAAGAAGGGGAACTCCAGCCCGGTTCAGATCAACAAAACTTGAGTCGCCATATTCTTCATGAACCAGTTTGCCAGCATCTTCTTCCATGTGAATGCGTGTGATGCGGATCCTCTTGGTTTGCCCCTCCAATTCAATGTGAAGCCAGCCATTTTCACAGATGGGTCTGTCAAATTGAGAGATCTGATAAGCTTTTGGCAAGTCGGGATAGAAGTAGTTTTTTCGAGCAAATTGTGAATCCAAACGAATGGTGCAGTTTGTTGCCAAGCCTAATCGAATGGCAAATTCTACAACGCGACGGTTCAAAACTGGCAGTGCCCCAGGCAATCCAAGACACACGGGGCAGGTGCTTTCATTGGGGGGGTTGCCAAATTGGGTTGAGCATGAACAAAATATTTTGGATTGTGTAGCGAGTTGGGCATGAATTTCCAGCCCTATTACAGATTCAAATTGCATGTTGGTGTGGAGAAAGTATGACGTGTGAGCGTGAAACGGTTCTCAGTCCTTGAGTTCCTCTAACCTTGCTTGAAGTTCACGTACCTGGGCCTTTATAAGCCGTCGTTCTTGTTCTTTATTTGTAGTGAGTTTTGACGATCTTATTCTACTTTTCGCTTCAGGTTTGGAATCAAGAAATGGATTGAAGAGAGGCATCTTCATTTCACCACTCATTAACCAGGGGTTAGCGAAATTTGAGATTTGTCGTTGCATCGCATCGCGTGTGTCCAAGTAGGAATCCAACATTTTTGGCACAAAGTCTGTGAAAAATTCACCAAGGATTCCTTCACGATTACGAATGACTTGGTGAAGAAAAGACGAAGAGAACAGATAGATTCCATCACGTTCCATAACGATTTGAGTCAAAATCGCCTGAGTGATATCTTCTTTTGTTTTGGAATCAATCACTTGTACATCGAAGCCTTGTTGAATCAACTCTCCCAACTCTTCAATGGTCAAGTAGCGACTATGCGCTGTGTCGTAGAGCCGCCGATTCGAATACTTTTTGATGGTAATCACTGTGTCGTATGAAGCTTTCTCCCCCATGCTTCTCCAAAAATTCTTTGTTGAAACAGATACCTAAGTCTAGAGCAGTAAGCCTGCAGGCTCAAGTTAATTTAAGAATAAGAATCATCACTCTGTATTTTTGAAATATTCAGGTACATTTTTAATATTTACATCATTCACAATATCTTCAATGACTTGGAAAGATCTCCCTCGCCCTCTCGTCTGTTTGGCTCCAATGGATGGGATCACAAACACAGCTTATCGTCGAATAGTTCGTAGCTTGAGCAAGCGCACTCTTCTTTTCAGTGAGTTCACTAGTGTAGATGGCTTGCTACGAAGTGAGCGACTCAGAGTAAGGATGGACTATCATCCATGTGAGCATCCATTCTTCATGCAGTTATTTGGAAACGATCCTCAAGCTTTTGCGGAAGTCTCCAAAATGGTCGAAGATCGTGGAAT
>MDTD01138655.1_pt1 | contig 19332 bp, 18 predicted proteins | sample 811221 | NCBI WGS metagenome assembly MDTD01 (sample SAMN05326646, study PRJNA326480) | marine metagenome | isolation source: seawater | place: Pacific Ocean: South West | collected 2011 | reverse complement strand
ATTCGCCAAAAAATCTTCCTAAAATAAATTTATTTAGGAGAAAAATGTCTCAAATTCGCAATTTAAGTTCTTATTTAAGTTCTTATTTTGCGAATTCGCAATTTAAGTTCTTAATTAAGTTTTTAAAGTGCGAATTCTCCGGAGCGCATAATATTAACTCGCCATCATTGCACCACTTATGGTGAAAAATAATAAATATCTTTTAATATTTATCAAACGATATTTATTTTTTGCCATTTTCGATTTTTTTCTCTCTTTTTATCATATATATTCTATGAAATCTTGTTGTAAAACGAAAAAAGCCAAAAAATGTAAGAGAAAAGATGGAAAAATATTCGATTTACCCAGAAAATTCTCTCGTAAAAAATGTAAACATGTTCGCGGATTTACAATGAGAAGCTCTTGTGCGCCATATAAGTTTTGTGGTGGCGCAAAAACTAAAAAATGTCGCAAAAAACTTTCTGCAATTGCTGTTTTAGAAAAAAACAAATCCAATATTAGTGGAGTTGTTTATTTTAAAGAAAAAAATAATGGATTGCGGATAAATTATGATATCAAAGGTTTACGCGATGGACATCATGGATTTCATATTCACGAATCGGGAAATATATTGCATGGTTGTGATAGTGCATGCGCACATTTTAATCCTTTGGGAAAAAATCATGGGGGGTTACATTCAAAAGAAAGACATGCGGGCGATCTTGGGAATATTATTTCTAAAAATAAAATCTCAAAAGGTTCTCTCTTTGCCAAGGATTTATCTTTGAAAGCCTCTAATACAACTTCTGTTTTAGGTAGAATGATTTTGATTCATCAAGACAAAGATGATTTAGGTAAAGGAGAGAATGACGAATCTAAAAAAACTGGAAATGCCGGAAAAAGATTGGCATGTGGTATTATAGCCGTTCACTAATCTAACTATTCTGCACTTCAAACGCGTTTAAGAGTAAAGCCAGTATTATCCATGTTAATAATGGCGTTAACAATAAACGATTTGTCGTATCTACCAGATTCATTGTGGCAATTAGCATTCCAATGGTTCCAACCAATACATATACGCCCTCGCGCTTCTTTTTCATACAAGCATACAATATTATCCACATTGTTAGTAATCCGGTAATTATACTATAACAACTATTGAGTAAGAGAGAATTATCTCTTGTAGTAGCCATAATCCAACTAACGCCAAACATAATATACAATATGGGCCAGACTATGCCAAAAACATAGGCGGGTGGCCTAAATTTTACGGATGCACCCGCCATTTCTCTTAATCTATAATTACATTTCGGCAATCTGTTTACAACATATCCCAAAAACATGGGGGCGAAGAGCTTTAGAATATTTTCTATGTTCCACGTTATCTTCGTAATTTTCATAGCTCTATATTATGGGTGGAGAGAATAATATATATATATATATATATATATATATGAGTTTTCGTCGTCTGGCATGTATACGCCCAGACCAACTTGGTTCGGATGACATGCCTAGTATTAGTGAGCGTTTATCTGTGTTACGAGCACGCCGTGATAAAATCACGAAGACCTGGAAGAGTTATTTCGCGTGGTTCAATACAGAGCTAACTGATATAAAAGAAGAAATAGAAGAACTTAGACTAATAGAAGTACTTAGAGAAATAGAAGAACTTACGACACCCCGTGATTTCCAAGACCCCCCCCCTTATTACCAAGACCCACGTGATTACCAAGACCTTATAACTTGGTTAGAAGAAAAAAAATATCTTGAGCAGAAAGGAGATCAATTTAATCTTTTTACGGATATCAAAAAAACAACACAAATTCAATTACGGAGTAAACTTGAAGTAGCCAACAAAATAAAAGAAATAGGGTTTGGTAGGTTAGATTCTATATATGATCTATATATCAGACCAAAAATAAGTCAGACAGGTGAAGTGAACCTAGTAACCGATATTAGATATGGAGATGATGGCTTGTTCGTGCAGGATCAAAGACGCATTAATGACCTCATCTCTGGTGGTGCCCAACGTGTAGATTGGATGGGCCGGCCTATTATGAATTCCGAAATCAGTGAAAGATCATTACAGTTCACAGATGGACTAGTAGAGGCAGAAGAACAAAGGGTAGCAAGTATTCGTGCATCCACGACACAACAAGGAGAGAGTGCTTCTAGTCTCACTCCAGTGAATCCATTTGATGACTTCACCAATGTATTAGCAAATGATGATGTTCTGTTATCACAAGCAATGAGTATTACGGGTTTAACTTAATGATCATGATCTTGAGTGGGTGTGAGGATCTACACGTTTTTGTGATTAAAAGACACAAATTTTTCTAATCCTACTTTCTATTTTCTGGAAAAGGACAAGCTCAACCTTGTCCTTTTCCAGATTTTGCAAAAAAGAATTGAAAAAAAACGTGCCATTAACGCTTTAGACCATAAAGGTGTAAATTACATTTTAAGATTTTCAAAAGTGTTACCATAAATTTTTTTACATAAAATAAAATGGGTTTAGGAACATATTATTTTATGTGTGTATAGTTATAGTATGGAACTATTTGGAACTAAAAATCTTGCAAAATCGACAACTAATTTTTATTGTCAAAAATGTAACTACAAAACTGATAACAAATATTATTTTGCCAAACATAAATTGACACGACGGCATTTGGATGGAACTAATGGAACAGCTAATCTTGCAAAAAAAACAACTAAATTTTTCTGTGAAAAATGTGACTTCAGAACTGATAACAAAAGTAATTTTCTTCAACACAAAATGACACGAAAACATCAAAAAAATGAAAATCTTGCAAATCTTGCAACTAAAACAACTAATAGTTACCATGTTTGTGAGATCTGCCAGAAGCAATATAAATATGCCTCTGGCCTGTGGAAACACAAGAATGCGGCACACCCACAGTGTGCTATTGTCCCCAAAGAGAGCACACAGGTGCCAACCGAAAAAGAACTGATTAAAATCGTCATGGAAGAAAACGCGAAGCTCCACGCCGCCATGAAAGAGCAAAGCGCTGCTATGCAAGCAATTATTCCACACGTTGGCAATAATAACACCACAAACAATAGTAAAAAGTTTAATATCAACATTTTCTTAAATGAAACATGTAAAGACGCTATTAATATGAAGGATTTTATCAAAAATATACAAGTCACTTTAAAAGATGTTATGCATGCCGCTGAAAATGGCGTGCTCTCTAGCTCGCGCAATCTGGTGCTTCAAGGCTTACAAGACATGGAAGTCACTACGCGTCCCATACATTGCACAGATGTGAAACGCAATACTATGTATATCAAAGATAAAGGAGAATGGAATAAAGATAAAAACAATGAGGAATTACGAAAAACAATGCAATGTGTTTCGACAAAACACATCAAAGCCATTAAAGAATGGGAAGCAGCACATCCAAATTACCTGGATTCTGACAAAGGTCAACAAGAATATATTAAAATTGTGCAGAAAATTACACAGAGTGTAGACCAAAGCAAGAGAGAATTACAAAGCACCATTAAAAATGTGGCCGAAGAAACGCATTTATCAACTTAAATAATCTAATACTATATATATATGCCCCTTACATTCGATGATTTAGAAACTGGCGATATGCTATTATTCTCTCCTTCTACAAAAACCGTCCATGGTTATATGAGATTTTTAGATTGGATGATACAAAGCACCACTGATTCTTCTTATACGCACGTGGCTTTTGTCTTAAAAAATCCTACTTTTATACATCCAGTATTAAAAGGACTTTATATTTGGGAATCTGGATATGAAGGCACACCAGATCCTCAAGATGGCAAAGTAAAATTTGGGGTGCAAATAACACCTCTACACCAATGTATAGCTAACTTTGATGGACAAATTTTTGTCCGTCAACTAACCAAGGGGAGAGAATCCATCACAAGAAAAAAATTAGAAGAAATACACAATATTGTATATGATAAACCATACGATATTATGCCAAAAGACTGGATTCAGGCTTGGTTTCGCGAAGATTCTTCGCCACAAAAAACCGACAGATTTTGGTGTTCGGCACTTGTCAGCTATATTTTAGTGAAATTGGGGCTTTTAAAAAAGAAGCTGGATTGGAGCATTATTCGCCCATCCGATTTATCTTCAAAAAGCGATTATTTGACATATACTGATAGCTGTTGTTATGGCGATGATACCTGCCTTATGTAATTTCTCTTTTTCTTTTGGTGGCATTTTTATGTTTTTTACGTCGTTTTTGAGTATGTTTTTGCTGTTTTTTTGTATTTTTTCTGGAATATTTTTTCTGTTTTCGCCTTTTTCTACTTTTATTTCTATGATACTTTCGTCCTCCGCCTCCAGTATCAGACATGACGCTAACCTCGCCGCCAGCTACAAGTGTTGAAAAGTTGATATACGAAGCGTCTTCTGCATCTGTTATAGCTGTAATTGTAGATACATCAGGCTTTAATATATCCAAAACACGTTTAATACGAAACTGGATTTTGGGTGGTTTATCAGTATCTATTACCGCATCTTGCGATTCATCTTGCGATTCATCCCCTCCCTCGTCATCATCATATTCCATTGAGGTTGCATTCAAAATAAACTGTATGCAAATTTTTGTTAGATTTTTCTTTATGCCTTTTCTGTCTTGCGTAACAAAACTACCATCAAAATCCAACGAGTAATGTTTTTGCAAATTAAATGGAACGTAATCTCTGTCAAGCATGTAAGCGGGTACTGGATGACTCTGATACGCCTCGAGCGTTGGTGCGAGCGTTGGCGCGGGCGGTGGCGCGGGCGTTGGCGCGGGCGGTGGTACATACATACTAGTCTCAAACACATCAGTGTCCTCCTGGGGTGCACTAGCATCACTCACCATATCTGGATCAACATCTTCACTCTCCACGTCTGGAAGAAAATCTTCACTCTCCACATTTTGAAGAACGTCTTGTAAATGACTAAGCTGTTCCCTTAATTGTTCACATTGTTTATCAATGGGTAAATTATGCTGTGTGAAATCATCTCTTGATTCGTAACCAAAAATGAAGGTATATAAAAACACTATGTATAATTCTGGGAAAAACCACTCATTATCCTCTGGATATGTATATTTTGAATAATAGGTAAAACTATATATGATATTTGTTATATACTCTTTTTCATTAAATCTTTTCTCAAAATTAACATATAATAGCCTTCCGATGTCTGACGATGAAATATATAAATCTATAATATTTGAATCTACAATAGGATCTGTGATATAATGTTTTACATAACTCACATTATTCAAAAAATCCTTATCTATTGTAAAGCCGATAACATACATTCCACTTGCATCTGGTTCATCCGCCCCCCCACTTATGTTATATATAGCATATTGTATAAGACTGGTAACATATTCCGCATATGCCATATTTTTGAAACAATATATAATCGGCTCTTGTGCTGGCTCGTCTAACATTATTTCCGAATTATCTTGTTTTATATTACTAATATATCTATTCGCGGCATCTATACATGCTTCTTTTCGATCTTGTAATATTGGATATGTATTACATATTGCTTTATTCATACATTCTAATTCTACATCTGTTCTAGCATCATCTTGTGGTGCTGCCGCTGGTGCTGGTGCTACCGCTGGTGCTGGTGCTACCGCTGGTGCTGCAACTGGTGCTGGTGCTGCTGGTAATGCTGCCACTGGTGCTACTGCTGCTACTTGCGCTACTGCCGGTGCTGCAACTGGTGCTGCTGGTAATGCTGATGGTAATGCTGCTGCTGGCGCTTCTACTGGTGCTACTGCTGCTACTTGCGCTACTGCTGGTGCTGCAACTGGTGCTGCTGGTAATGCTGATGGTAATGCTGCTGCTGGCGCTTCTGCTGCTGCTGGTTCTGCTGGTAACCTGGTGGCATCTGTTGTTGTTCCTGCTGCTGCTGCTTGTGTGTCGCGTGGGTCGCTCCGTTGTCGGGTGAGGGGTCTTGGCGGAGAATCGGGGCTTTCAGGAGCGCCTTTCCTTTTTCCTGACCCCCCTCCTTGTCTCGGTTTAAAGATTTTCCCCAGAGATGTTTTAACTTTATCCATAATACTCATGCCTTTTTCTGATAAACTATTATTTAGTATAGGAAAGAGGTCAGACTCTTTCGATTCGACATATTTAGTAAAGCTCGTCGGTCGTGTGAGTTCTTCTTGTATATGTGTTAAAAAATCAATACCAGTTGCATATTTATTTGCAATATGTATAAGCTCTTCTAATAGGGATAGTAAGTTTTTTTGTTTATCAGAATAGGTTTTTTTATAACTTACTATTTTTTTAAAGTTTTCCATCTTCCCTAAATTATATATGAAAGTTTGTATTGTTAAGGAAGTAGGTAGAGAATCTTGACTTCTTAGGTTAAAATTGTCAATCAACGCATTGTGTTGATTGGTTGTTAATATAACTTCAGATAGTTTAAGTGTATCAATAATCTGCTTGGAGTGTGTTATCCATTCATATACAGTGTCATTCCATGCGTCGTCCCATTTCTGTTTGCTTAGTAATTTACTACTTTTTTTACTCCATTTTATTGCCTCAGAGATTTTTTCAAAATCCGGTATGATTGAAGCTAACCCATAAGATATTTTTAAAATTTTCGGCATGATCTCTTCAAAAAGGTCGACTTTCAGTATATAAGTATCATATGTTAATTTCGGCGGTAGTGGACTGCGTTTAATTTGTGAGGGAAATAACAATGTTTTTCTAACACATAATTCGGTATTTAATTGGCTAAAAATATCGAAAACACTGTTTTTTTCTTCTGCTGCTGGTGCTACTTCTGCTGGTGCTTCTGGTGCAGTTTCTTCAACAAAAAATTTTGCCTGGGTAACAGCCGTATTAATATTAGCTAAGCGTAAAAGTAGTTTTTCGGTGGGTTTAAACTCATTTAATTTTGTTTGAATACTTTTTCCATCATTTAATTGTAATGATGTTATTAAACCACGAAATGCTTTATCCACTATAATTTCATCAGTTAACTCGAGAAAAGTTTTAACTTTTGATATTTCTTTTATATTTGTAAACATACCTTTTGTTATCGCATCAATAACTGAATCACTACGAATACCAGCCGCAGTCTGTGCTGAAATAATGGGTTCGGCTGATCCCAATGTTTTTATAATAGGTCTAATAATCTTTAATACTTCCTCACCACTAGGTGTTAATCCTGCATTTTCAATAATATCTAATTCATTTAATATTAAAACTTGTATCATTTCAAATGGGTCGTTTGCAATGGTATAACCATTATCGATATCAGAGACACCTAAATAAGAGTTTATAACACCCAATCCACCAATTACTAAATTACCAAATTGTGGCTCATCTGTTGTTGTTCTTACCGCCATTGGTCGCTCTTTTAAACACAGAGTTATTTTAACATCTTTTGCTAGTGTTTTATTATAAAAATCTGGTGATGTAGTTGCATCATCTACCACTACACCTTCTATTAATTTTGCTCTAATAGTATTACAATTTTCTTGAAGTTGATCATTGGTTTTTGCTGTATCACATGCATCTTTAAAAGTTAATGATATTGCCAGATGACAGGTATCACCAGAATATTTACACAATGAAAAAATACTTGAAGAAATAACAGCTTCATGCCACAAAACTTTTGCAGGTATTTTATCATCTATAGCTTCCATGAAAGTCTTAGTAAGTTCTTTTAACCCTTTTACACATAATTTTTTATTATCATATGGATCCTCATCAGAAATAGCTGTTCGCGGTTTACAATTATCTGTATTAAATAATCCACTAAAAGCACTTTTGCTCACCAAATTTTTTATTTTTTGGACGTTTGATGATGGAATCATAGAAGGTAAGATAGAGTCTAATATATTTTGTGCCATTGAACTTTGAGAAATAAAAAAAGGAAACTCTTCTTTATCGGCCGACACCTCAACAATATTTTGCGGTGATATATTAAAATATATCTGAATGCGTGCCATTTCTTTAGATGTCTCGTCTTCTGTTACAGTTATCGGTGTTTTATAGTTATCGTTTAGTGTATCTAATAACTCGACTTCTAGTCTATTTTTCTCTCGTTCTTCATTATATTTTGTTTTACCCAGTTCAGAACTATAGTATGTTGTGATTAGTTTTGTAAATATATTATTGAAGTGTATAAGTAATGCGCTATATTGCTGTGCAGTCATATTGATTCCTTTTGGTTTTTGTATAGTCCAGTAAAAAACACCATCATTATTATAATCTACAAAACATATTCTCCGCAAAGCCCCAATCGCCATTAAGAATTTTTCTCTGACCAGAGCTGTTTTACTGCTAGATGGTTTTCTACCGCCTTTCCATAAAATATTATCATGCATAATATCCTGAAACATTTTCACCAAATTTTGCTGCCAAATAAAATTCATGCAAATAACATTCATTTTTTTTACATTCGCTATGTAATTAGTGTCATTCATAACAGTCAAGCCACCACCCACAGCAAATTTACTTATTTTTGTTAAAATATAGGAAAATAACAAGATATCACCATTAAAAACTGCCGTAAACGGAAAAGACGACATGGTTTGACCATCCAATTTTTGCATAAAAATTGGGTTATTTAAATTATAACCTAATGTCTCGGCTCTGATTTTAACATTTGCAGTTGCTGAATCTATAAAATTATTAAATGAGGTTAAAATTGGCCATGCATCCCATACATCAAAAAACAATATATGTTCTGGATGTGCAAAAACGGATAATTTTGTCTTTCCTTTTTTAATTTCTCTTGTGCTTTCTTTATCTAGATCTTTACTATCACTAGTCCACCAATCCATTTTTTTATCCTTAGTGTAACTATATAAGCGTTCAACAACATCAACAGGCTTTTGTAAGTCTAATACTTTTGCTTTATCAACTAATATGTCTTTTAAAAGTTTTTGATTCACATCACGTGTATATTTAAAGAATTTGTCTTCATCAACCGAAGATGCAAATGTTTCTACCAGAACTTCATCATGTCCAAGATCTAACATTACCGTGTTACCTCCTATATAACCTCCTGGATCAGCTGACGGGGCCATGTAAACTCTGGTTGCATAAATTGGTGGTGCTATTTCTGCAGGTGCAGGTGTTGGCACAGGTGCAGGTGCTGGCACAGGTGCTGGCACAGGTGCAGGTGCTGGCACAGGTGCAGGTGCTGGCACAGGTGCAGGTGCTGGCACAGGTGCAGATTCATGATCAGGTGAACCTGCATCTGAAATTTGTGAGTCATCGACTATCTCCGGGAAGCTGTCCGATAAGCTGTCCGACAAGCTCTCAGTATCACTCATATCAGTATCACCCATATCAATATTATTATATTATCGACATATTAAAATTTGTTTCTAAACATGTCTTATCCCATTCCTTTTTCAGAATTGATCACAATATTAACAGCATTAGCACTATCGTGTTTTTTCTTGGCAAAGCATCCACGAAGATGTGCTGATTTCGATTGCTGGTTTTTTCCGACAAAGCCACAATATTCACACACAAACTTGTTGGAAGAAAAGGCATATTTTGTAGATAAATAATCCTCTAAAGTTGGCATTTTAATCTCTTCTACTTGTTTTAAAAACTTTTTATTGAAATCCTTCGCGAGTTTCATGAGTGATGTTTTCGCGGCAGTAAAATTCTGAAATTCAGCATTAATATATTCTAACATTTCTTTAGAAATGCTTTCTTCGCCGCCAGCACCCTCGTTGCTAAATTCATCGAGTTTATCTTTCAGGTGATCTACAATATCAAACGCTAATTTAATTTTATCTGCATCATTATGCACATCATGGACATATACTAATACATTGCCATTGTGTATATTGATTTCATAATTTTCTTTGGTCGTGATTTTACCATTCTGCGACAAGAAAATCCCACAGCAATTCTGCACCTCAATATCACGAATAAATTTTACCACTTCAGCTTGCACTACACTCCTGTTCCAAATCTTATTTTCGACCAAAACCTTGGGTTTATGCATTCTCTCTACCATAATATCTCCTGTTTCTTTGGTCTTACCAACGGCGGTAATTTCTGCTGAAGGATATACTTGCTCAATGACATTGAGAATAAGATTCTCCGATAGTTTGCCCTTTGCACTCGAATTCTCGAACTTTTGTAGAAGACCATTTACAGAGCCATGCAATGAAGAAGTCGCTACATTACTTGCCGTTGACAACTCTTTAATATTGTCCATCTTGCTTTCCAGGCGTTGTTCGGTGGTTCGAATTGCCTCATTTAGAATGGTTTGCGAGGCCGACACTGTTTCGGACATTTTTTTATCAAAACCAGCAATATATGCCGAAAATGAATCGCGATCAATAGTTTGTGATAGTGCTGTGCGGGTATCACTTGCGACGGCATCTTGGAACTCACGAACGATTTCTTTTATGCTTTCTGCGACTGCCTCCTCATTTTTAGGGATGAGTTTGCCCAACATACTTTCGGTGCGATCAAATAGTGAGGAGTTTTGCTCTTTGAAAAGAGGCTCGATCTTATCAGATACATTACATGTTAAAACCTTTTCCAGCTCACGAATATAATCTTGCTTGAATTCTGTCATTTTCAGTGAAAATTGTGTTTGTGTATCTCCAGTAATTTTATCAACATTATTAGATACAGTATCCAACTTGCTTTGCATTGTCTTTAAATTACTAAGGATTTCAGTCACAACAGAATTATTCATAGTTTTATTCATATTTTCATGAAGCGATTCCATAATATCAATAAATTTTAGGATAGTTTCTTCTGGTTGTAAACTCTCATGCTCTTTAAAAAATCCTATGATACGTGGATGTGTAATTTCCATTATTATTATCTCTCTTTCTCTCTTTATGTGTTTTCATATCATGGTTAATGGTATATGTTAAGCATCAATATATATGTTTTGCGTATAAAAATTGATTAAATGAGATACTATATTATACATATAAAGATGTTGTTTACCTGCCAGCATTGCTTATTTGGACATAACGCGATGAATGTTGAAAAATTTTATTCAACCGCAAGTAAAAAACATATATATCTTTGCAAAGAACACTTAAATAAGCGTGATGGCGAATTAATTCACATTCCTTGGGACGACCAACTTTTACTAGAATCAAATATGGAAGGAACATGCACATTATGTAAACCCACTGGGGCATCATGTATGGGATTTACTGGACCAAAGCGACCTTTGCTACTACCTCGAAATAAGCCGGTTCCTTCCCCCCACCCGTCATGCCATTAACCGCTGCCTCATCAACAAGAATGGTGGAAAAAGTAAAACAGGCTCCACCAGTAGAAAAGATAAAAATCGAAATAAAATACGAAAATAAGTTTATCTCCGTAGTGCGCTTTTTACAGTTCTCTTTTTTTTGTTAAAAAGTTTCTTCTTACTTTTCTTTTTCTTTACTCCCTTTATGCGTTTTTTTCGGCGCGTTCGTTTTCCTCCACTTCGTCCTCGTTTTTTCTCTGGCCGTGGACCATCATAGAATGAACCCTCATGATCTGCTTTATCGCGTGCCATTTGTTTAATTACTTCTTCCCGTTGTTTATTTTTAACTGTTACTATTTTTGTTAAAGGAATGTAGGCATCTTCATGAACCCAGGCCTGAATGCCGATGATATCTCCCGTTTGAAGCTGCATCAACGGAGTGTTTATAAATTCCTCTAATGCTACTATATCAAAATCTAAATCACGAATTAAATTTTCTTCAAGAAAAAACAAGTGTTTTATATACGGCATTAATCTACCAATTAACTGTGTAAGGTCATGAATTGCGTTATTAATATTATCGGAATCAGCCATTGCATATACTATTTCTACTTTTTCTGTTATCACGGCAAGCATTTCATTAAAATTACGTAAGAAACGACTTTTTTCTACCTCAAGCCGGGTATGTATGTTCTCGTGTGTGATTTCTTCATGTTGAAAATCTCTTTTATGAGCAGGGTTTTTTCTTGTGCATGAAGTTCCATAAAAACACAATGGTTTAGCAAGACCTTCCGTGGGACGCTGAAGAATGGTATCATATTTATTACTTTTCATAACTAGAACATTTATTTCATTTATTTCATTTCTCAACATATATGTATTATTATACTAAAATAATTTATGAATATTTTAGTATAATAATACATATATGTCCACTCCTGATTCTAAAACATATACCTTTAAATTAGTGTTAATGGGAGAATCCGGGGTTGGTAAATCTTCGATTGCCCTGCGAATGGTCTCGGATACATTCAATGCCAATACGGAAGCAACTATAGGTGCCTCTTATTTTAGTAAGATAATCAACACCGAGAATGAAAGTCTACATTTTAAAATTTGGGATACGGCCGGCCAAGAAAAATATCATTGTTTGGTCCCGATGTATTATCGTGGTTCAGATGCGGCACTAGTAGTCTATGATATCGCCGATTCTTCTAGTTACAAACTGGCAAAACGTCACATTAAAGAGCTCAAAGAAAATAGCGATGTGAAAGTGATTGCATTAATCGGCAATAAATGTGATAGAAAAGACCGCGTGGTGAATGAAACTGATGCTAAACTTTACGCGTGCTCGCAAGACCTTATTCATATGGAGACTTCAGCGAAATTAAATATCAATATTATTAATATTTTAAACATATTGGGCGATGAACTACCTCGCATAGAAAATCCACCCCCTACTGCACCAGACATGCAGCTGTTTAGTGTCTTATCACCACCAAAACCGGGTTGTTGTGCCTAGAATATGATATGTAAATATTGATTTATAATATAGAGTTTATATTATAAATATCATTATGTCCGAAAAACCATGGATATTTTACATTATTGTGAATAAAATGAGCACCTACGCGGGTGTTTCCCCCGACCCTGTGCGCCGCCTCCGCCAACACAACGGCGAAATCTGTGGTGGTGCAAAATATACCACGAGTAAAGGGCCGGGATGGAAACATCTTTGTCTTGTTTCTGGATTTCACACCAAGCAGCAGGCATTGCAATTTGAATGGGCCGTCAAGCACGTTGCACCACGCAATAAAGGTGGTATCTCCCAGCGTATTCAAAAACTTTACACGGTGTTATGCAAGCCACAATGGACTTCAAAAGCGGTAATGTCCCACACCGTTCCTTTGGTAGTCGAATGGCACACTGAAAATATACCAGAATTATATGCAGATTGTCCTGCATATATTACTTGTCAACTGAAAAAAAGCGATATTAATATTGATACAGTTGATCAACAATCATAGTAAACGACCAATCGCTGTCATTTAAATCAACAATGTTACCTTTATCATCTAGTAAACGAACACGCAGTCTTTCGATGTTAACCGGACCAAAATACTCCCGTTTATTAGTTTGTAATGCGATTCCAGTCTCCACAAAAGGCTCCGGTGGTGAAGACTTTCGCAGCAAGGAAATACCCTTCAATGGAATAGTAGCTAGCGTATTTGTGGTTGTTGGTCCGGGAGCTCGTAAATTGGGCACGCTTTGATTTAAAATGATTTCATTCACAGAATACAATTGTGCTTTCGTTAGTTTGCGAGGATTTTGTGGTGCCATCTGTTTAATCGGAGATTTATAGGGAAAAGGTTGGGCGCTGCGATTACACGAACAATCCGGTATATAATAATCTGGCAAAGCTAATTTTGTAGTTCCATCGATAGTATTCACCAAACCTTTATTGAGATGATTTTGATTGAAATCGTCGACTGCCAAAATAAAATATCGCGGTCCATATAAATTCAACTGTGAATCGGCTACTATTCCTCCAGCTGGGATAGTAATTTCAATAGCACCATCAGCGGGATTTGGTTCTATTCGAAATCCAAGATACCAACCCAAATTGTTATTGATATAAGTGGTTGCTTCCGTGGATGTATTGCCTAATCCACCTGGTTTATAAAAGGTGAGTTTTATATCTGTCCCACTAATATTCTTGATATGTATTTTATTAGAAACTTGATTTAAACTAAAATCCAGCTTAGCAGGGTCTACTTTATTTAATGCTGAACATAAACTGTCTGCATCATAATATCCATCATCAATATATACTGATGATCCATCCACCTGAAAATGTGTATTTCCCAAATGTTTGGAAAAGGTATACCATGATGTCGGTATTTGAATCGAATTTAAACGGATAGAAATGACATTTTTCAAAGGGTCGGATAAATCTAGAGTGTAGTCCGTATTTAATGATGGTGTATTGAAATTCCCACTCTTGTATGGTAATATATTTTGACGAAACTGGCTATCGATACAAACGATACGAGAAACGGTGTTTTTTAGATTAGGATTCATTGTTCCCTGTGCTACCGGCGGGTTATACGTATTGGAGACACCGAGTTGATTACGAAATAAGACAGGGTGCGGATTTTCATCTTCATACATTTGCACTTCTTGCGCACGATCAGTAATATGTTTTTTTTGCTCAGGGTTCGGTTGTGTTTTATACTGTTTCTGCCAAACATCGGCTATTCGCGGGTCGTCTTCATGTTGTGGTGCGTATGTTTCTTTTTCTGCATTAGCTTGTATTTCGACGATGGCTTTATCTCGTAAGGCTTGAATCAATTCAACCAATGTGTCATTACCCTCTTCATTCGCTTGCTCGATAATAGCATTTGCGGCATAGGTAAGTTCCGGAACGGTGGGCTCCTCGACATCCATTAACGTATAAATATCATCTAAACTATAACTGTCTGGATCTAAATTAACATCTCCCATAATAAATGATATATATTAGTATTTGATTTGTTTATTTTAAATCATGAAAAAAATAAAAGATTGTGTTTCATAAAATATTTTGCACGCGCATTAAATAATTTAATAATTATTATTATTTAAATTTATTGAAGATTCACATTTATATCTTCTTTTTCCATGTCTTGTGTTTCTCCAAATCTCTCTCGAAACATTGCCCTAATGCGTTTTATAAAATTTATATGTTTACTACTTGTTATCCACGAAGGGACTACAGTAATTCCTTGTCCTCGTTTAAGATGATGATAACCCTTAAATATAAGAGCATCTAAGAGAACGATAACCTTTAATTCTTCATGGTTTAAATCATTACGATCGATGCGAAATTTACCTTTATATGTATAGCGATTGTAAAAGTGATCGCTATATATATTGTGATGTTTGTCTAAAACAATAGCATTACGTATGAGTCCAATTCCCATAATTTTATTCGCATCATTTTGCATTTCTAAAACAAACATTGGCTGATGCAAAGTTAAGGCTTCCGTAATTTGTTTGGGCGTGCCATATATGCATCCGGGGTGTTGTTTTTTTTCACGATAACGCATATTTTCATTCCATGAAGTGGTGTTAAAGCGCGTAGTTCCCAGTGTATACATATAAAATAAAACGTGCGATATGAAAACCAAAAGATCCCCACTCAATTTTTTGTATAAAATAATATTTTTATATAGTAATGTGCTTTAATTTTGAAGTCAGTCTTGGAACATTTGCGTTTAGCTGGTCATCAGCATTATATTTATTACAAACCCAGTCACTCACCAAAATACAAAAACATAATCTTATTTTTCTAATGATTTTTAGCACAGTGCAGCTTTTAGATGCGATATTGTGGTGGAATAAAATGAAAAGAAATGAGATTAATTTTTTTGTGACATCCTATCTTATTCCCTTTGTGTTATCGGCACAGATTATTTATAATTTGTTTATTAGGAATACTAGTAATACTAGTAATACTGTAAATTTATACGCAATTTCTCTGGGTTTTACGGGCTATATTTTTATGCGTTTTCATGGATATTCGAAATCTGTTTGCGACAACTATTTCTCATCACCAATATGGGGAGGAAAAGAACTCACTTATTTAGAATTAGTAGCCTTTTTGATTTTCTCAGTATATCCAAATTGGAATGCTATATTGCTGGGAATGGTCGCTTTCCCTATTATGATGCACGTATTTAATGGTGGTTATGGGTCATTATGGTGTGCAGTTGCTAATCTTTGGACTATATATTATTTGTATGCGTATCGATAAAAGAAAACTGATAGTTTTTTTTATGTAATTTAGCAATATTCTCTCTATCTATGCTATCAAAATCGAAATATTGGGCAATATTTTCATCATTGGGTTCACTTGGGAAGTCTTCTAGCTGGCTAATATCCGGTATAAATTCAAAGGCATATTTTTCGAGATACTTCATGCGATATCTAGCGGCTTCATAAATATAAAGTGCTGTTTTAGTCCGGAGAAATGCTGCAATTTGTTTAAGATCAGCAACAGTTTTATTATAAATCACATAGTTATCTCGATTAGAAATACCATATTTACCATCAGTGTCTAAAAAAGGAAACCCATACATTTTATGTGCTAAACATAGTTTTGTATCGCCGTAGAATGCTAGTGGTTGGTCACTGTATACTATCTTCAATGTCGGCACAATGTAATCTAATTTACAGGTATGTATATTAGGATAAGGGTGTGTGGTGGATGAATTCACGGAGAGAATAGCAGTTTTCTTAGGCATATTTGTTTTCACTACTTGAAGATGATTTTTGGCTTCTCCAATAAAAGGCTGTAGTTTTTGAATAATACTGGCACCAAATAACGGTATAGGATTTTCAGGGTATAAAATATAAGTCGTGAATTTCTCTCTATCTTTATCAAATAATTCTATACTTTGTGGAAGAAGTGTAGGGTAGTGTTTTTTTTTTAGTAGAAACGCCGATGTTGGAGTTTGTGCTTCTCCAGAAAATATTTTATTAGTTTCTGTGTTGGTATAGCATTTTATTTTTTCAAGATGATAACTCGTTAAATAATGATATGCCCTGGCTTTATCTGGCTTCATCCAAATCGCAGGGACAATGTAAAGCAACAACCCATTCGTGCGAAGCAAGCCAATCGAACGTTTAATAAAAGAAAACCAAGGAGTGATGCCATCAGTTTTCTTAGATTTAGTCGTATTCGTGGGAACTTTTTTCACCCCGTTAAAATGAAAGGGTGGGTTACCAATGACGTAATCAAACGATTTTATCAGGGATGAATGGTAGTCGGTAGAGAGAAAATCACAATAAATAATATTTGCTGTTTCTCCAAACATTTGTTTTAATTTTTCTACATTTTTCTCTCTTAATTCAACCATAAAGAGCATATTTTCAATGATATGTTTGTGACGTTCTTCATGTAGAGGAATTTTTTCGCGAAGACCGTCGTAAAGTTTATGGTATAGAATCATACTAAAAAACCCTGAACCAGCACCAGTATCTAACCAACGTTTGTTTTTTTGTTGAAATACAGCAGGAGGTAAGAGAGAAAACATATCTTCAATGAGAGAAAAGGGCGATAATATTTCGCCATACATTTCCTTGTCTTCTTTATCGACATGTAAATCTTGTGTATAGTTTGCAATATCGATTTCTTGAATACTCATTACTAATAAGTATTCAAGAAAAGTTGTAGAAAATAACTCATAAAACAGGAAATCTACTAGTATTATCAAGTGCAGTTTATTTTAATTTTGTTTCTATCTCTCCACTCATAGCAATGATGTTGTCTAAAACCTTTCTATAAAAGGGGCGAAATGTGGAGCGCGCTTTTTTCAGCTCTGCAATACTGAACCATTTTATTTGCGATTTCTCAAATAGCCCCTTTTTATTGACCTTGTGATGAAGATGTTTGTTGATGAATTTATGATGATTATTAAAATAAAATGGCAGATTTTCATCATATTTAATCTCAAAAAGATAGGTGCGAAGTTGTTCGGTATCTACTTGTGCGACAAGATTGTCTGTAACCAGTTTTTTTAATGCGCTTTCACATCCAAGAAAACCATCCAATTCTTCGCAACCTTCGCGTATTGCAGTTTGAAATCTGGTTTCTTTTCCTTCACGCCCACCACCAAAATCACCCCACATTTTATCTTCAACCTCGCGCCCAAACAACAAAAAAAGTTTTTTATTATGTATGGCAATCGGTATAATTCCGCCACCCATTATATATTATATAGATAATTAAATTGGTCACAATATTTAAATTAAGAATTATCAAACCACCACATATTATATATATAATCTTCATTATCCTTTCCCACTTTATCTTGTATTCCTCGAGAAAAACTAAATTTTTCTCCGGTTGGTTTGTAAAGATAATATCCTTTAGGAAATTCTAAAGTATAACCGTTGTATACAAATTCCCAATCATCGCGTTTTGACATACGATTATCTTGTAACATGTAATCGTTCATCATATTTAGTTTATTTATTTAGTTTCAATTTTTTTAGATATATATTATATAATGCCTGCAAATACTACTCCGCCACCACCAGGTGGATTCCAAACCCCTACTATAACACCTGGAATGCATACTCCTATGCACTCTGAAAACCGATCTTATATAACACCTAGAACCGGTTCTTCAATCGCAAATACAAGGCATACTCCTTCTAGTGACAGGGGGTTAAATCTGCAGAGAAGACTTTCATTCGGTCTCAATGAAGAAGACTCACCGGGAACACTTAGTTCACCTGGTTCACCTTCTCACACACCAAGAATGATAATACCTTCTCCAGATAGGAGAGAAAAAAATAATCGTAAAATAGCTGAAGCGACACAGAGGCTTGAACAGCAAGAAAGATCACCGCAAATACCACCAGTAACTCCACAAACTCTTTCACCATTGAGAAATACTTCGCCAAGCACTCCACTACCGCCAAACACTCCACTACCACCAAGCACTCCACTACCGCCAAGCACTCCACTACCGCCAAGCACTCCAAGAACTCCTTCACCAATGAATCGTGGCGGTAAATCACGCCGAAACCAATCACGCCGCAATAAATCACGCCGCAATAAATCACGCCGCAATAAATCACGCCGCAACAAATCTCGTCGCAATAAATCACGCCGCAATAAATCACGCCGCAACAAATCTCGTAGAAGAAAATAAATTATACCGACAGTGTAAATAATATCTATTATAAAATTTTAAAATAAATATTATTTAGTAAAATATATATATATGAACTCTACAAAAATAAAAAAATCGCGATCAATGCCGCTATTTCCACAAATAAAAAAACAAATAGCTTACCACCGATTAAGACGAGGGAAACCAGTGAGTAAGTTTACGAAATTAACACAAAAAGAATTAAAGTCCAAGATACCTCTGGTGCATGAAGCAAAACGACTCATGGCACAACAAACACCATGTGCTGATAATGCAACAGCACAAAATTTAATATTAGATGAGATATTAGAAGATATTCTTTTGAGTGATTCTGATGAATATATTGAGTATAATACCAGTGAAATTGATGCTGGTGAAATTGATGCTGGTGAAATTGATGCTGGTGAAATTGATGCTGGTGAAATTGAT
>MDTD01102235.1_pt1 | contig 19333 bp, 3 predicted proteins | sample 811221 | NCBI WGS metagenome assembly MDTD01 (sample SAMN05326646, study PRJNA326480) | marine metagenome | isolation source: seawater | place: Pacific Ocean: South West | collected 2011 | reverse complement strand
TATAAATAGTGACAATTGTAAATAGTACGCAACTTACGAACTTTCTTCTAAATCTGTCTTTACTCTCTTAGTTTTAAATCTCACGTTGATGTCTATCTTTTTTCCGGTCTTGGTAGAAGTTAGACGAACTTTAAACTTCTTGTTCCATACAGAGTCTTCGCTGTAACCGTAAGTTATCCTGCCGGCAGGAACATCCTTAGCGGAATTAAATTCATCAAATCCCGATTTATCTTCATTAATTAGTGTCTGCTCAATATTTGGAATAATTTGAATGAACCTTCTGCCTGTTTTAGTTTCGGTTACATCTGGGGTCTGGCCAAGTTCGTGAATCCTAATCACAGGATAAAAGGCGCCCTTGTCATAGACCATTTCAATCTCGTACACTGGGCTGGGGGCTCCTGTCTTGTTGTGTACATCAATTGAGCGGAACATATAATAGTACTTTGTGTTGGGCCTAATCTGATCAACATATGCAATTCCAGAAGCTGTTTGTGGAGTTTTCTCTGAAATGTCTGTCGATACTGTTTTACGCAGAAACCCTTGGAAGTCTTTGTATTCCCTAGGCGGCTGCGTCATTCTGTACAGTTGAAAAAAAGCTGGATGATCGTCCGAAGTGTATGTGATCGGATCATCATAGTGAAGGTTCTTAGCTTGCCGAATCTCATCAATTATTCTTTGATCGGTATTTGTGATAATGACTGGCTCCATGATATGCTGGCCGCTTGTAGCTTGCATAAAGAACTTTAAGAACCTGCTGTCGGTACGATAAGGTAGAATATCGACTTCAGGAGCGAGTGGTGGGTCATCAATCAGTCTAGAGGTGTGCGTAAAAAACGGAGTTTCAACAACAAACATATATGGACTAATTGTAACATCGACTTCTGCCATGAACCGTTGGTCTCGTGGAACCTGCAAGGCCTTGCGTTGTCCTGAGATTGCATTTACTTCCACAAAGCCAGGGACGCGGGGAGCCACTGGCTCATCGCCTTGTGTAAACTCTACACAATCTCTTGAAATTCTGCGTGTAACAGATGGATTGCTGTATGTATATCTTGAGCCTATAACCATATTGTAAGCTGTTGCTTTGTATGAGTACTGCGTTCCGTACTTAACCTGTGAGTCGATAAAGTTATATACGTCAATCTCATTTGTATTAGCTAGCCAGAAAGTCTGGATTGGATCTCCTACAGCTTGGCCCACATATTTTTCAATCTTGTAAAACAATTCTTCAGAATAGCAACTGTCGCCATCCAAAATGTCAGCAAACCGGCGTTGCTGGTTCTTTACTAGTGTTCGAACCTTGCCGATGAAGATTGTCTCTAGCATCTTCTTATAAAACCCAAAGTCACCGGTGGTGGCCATTTCGATTTCTCTGTTTTCTTGACCAATAAAGATGCCCGATGTCATACGAGATGGATGGCTTTGCTTAAAGTGATTGTACCAGTCAAGCACATCCCACACTTTTGCCTGTGTCTTCTGTGAAGAAACTTTTGTCACCATTGTTGAGGTGCCTAGCTCATTTTTAGTTTCAACAGGAATTACCATCTGAGTAGTAAAGTCCTGCATTTGTGACGCCCAGTTTATCGCTCCTTGGTGTGAACCGTACAAATCCTTCATAAAGACTGCACTGAGGTTTGCTTCTGTCAAAATTTGCGTGAACTGTGTTGTCTTGTCTGTTCCAAATGTGATTTCTCCGTACATTGGAAACATTCTTCTTTTCTCATTGTATGCAAGAATCGATGTACTAGACGGTGATAGCATAATATTTCTGTAGGCTCTTGTGACGCGAGAGAGAGCATCGGCTCGATTGCCGCGAATGTTGCCAGTTTTGATTACTTTTGAAAACTTTCTAAGGTACTCACCGCTGTTAGAAACTAATGGATTTTCAGAAGCCTTATCTGTAAACTTTTGTACATCATTCGAGCTAAGCCTTGAAGCTAGAGACACATGGGTTCTAAAAATCTGGTTTCTCCTTGTCGCTTCATCACCTTCTTTCATAGAATAAAGTGCGTATAGGTTTGGAAGAAGTTTTTCGTCAGTGATGATACCCTGCATCTCTTCATATTCTTTTTGATAGAAATTGTATTCTAGATTAACATTGCACGTTTTAATTCTTGTATTGCCACCAAGCTCTGCCGCTTCGCGCAGTGTTAAAGGTTCGTCAACTGTAAAGGTATAGTCTAAAAACTTTTGGTTCTTATCGAACAATGGAGTAAAGGAGCGGCCCTCAAATCTTCCCCCATTCACAAACGCTTGCCAGTGACGCTGATTTTTAAATGTTGTTGGATTGCCGTAAATCCTCATTGATACTCTTTTTACAGGCATCTGTGTATTGTCATTTGTTTTCTCTTCAGATAACGCAAAGCCAGTAAGATTACCTCGCTTGGTCGCTGACTCGTTTTTTGCCAGATAATACATCTGCGGGGCAGACATGTTTTTCTGACTTTGGTCGACAGTGACCCAGTATGCATTCAGTTCAGAACGAACCTTGTCCGGCGTATCATTTACGATAACTGGAGAGACGTATGTTGCTCTTTTGCTAATTGACATTAGAATTCAACTCCGGGCTTCAATTTTACCTTAACCGAATCATTCGCCTGAATGGTGTCTACGGTGACACAAAAGTCTGGTACTACATTTTTGAGGGTCTGGGTGTTTGATACCAAGTCTGTCAGGATAGCCTTTTGGAATGGATTAATCTTACTTCTACCTGATGCTAAGGTTTTCACCATCTTGGAGGAGGCCGCGTTCTCCTCAGTTGTTACAACTGTGGCCGGCAATAGTCTAGACTCTCCCACATTCATTGCTGCTCCAGTCATAACAGTCTTGTCCTTGTGTATATGATAAGACCCAATATAATTAGTTCCGTCTAGAGTTTGATATTCTCCGCCAGAAGTATACAGATTTTCTTCAACAACCGGATTTTGATCTAAGTTTGATGGCGCATCCAAGTCTACAATGAAAAACTTATTGTAAACTGGCAAGTCAAGTAGGGTGCTTTGGCCGATCTGAAGCGTGTCGTCGCGATATCTAGACATCCTGCAGAGTAATTTTCCACCTCCTGATAGATGATCTTCTCTGAGTAGTTCATAAACTGGTGCTCGGAGGAGGGACTTTTCTGTTTTCGAAGATCTAAAGCCCTTAAGCACTTCAACTTTTTGCAGATTAAAATACAAAATTTCAAACAACGGTCGTGTATCGGGCGATGCGATAGGATCAAGTTCACTCTGGTGCCAGTTTTTTCTTGCTGCTACCTTTGGTGTCTTTGACAGGAACAAAGATTTAATTTGATTTGGTATCTTTCTTGTCTTAGAGGCTGCCTGTGGACCAGTTTTCTTTGTAGCTAGTGTATCAATACCATTACGCGGATTTGTAATATCAAAAAACTCTAATGTCTTTGAAAGACTAATTTGCTCAAGAGCTTCTACAGATGTTGTAGACACCTGTGAGAACGGAGATTCTGTGGCTGTAAACTTCTGTAAACCGGTCGCAGTCAGTGTTGAAACCAAAGAAGTGGCAAACGAAGTCATATCAGCTATTGACAGTTGTGCGTTTGCGAGGTCTGTGACAATCTCTGTGCTTTCTCCCGATTCCGCTCCTACCTCCACAGCATTCTGAATTGCCAACAATGTGTTTTCACCTAAAACTGTTGCAACTTCAACCATCGGGTCAGCAGTAATCTTCTTTTTAATCAAGAAAGGCGTAGGTGGACTAATACTAATTCCAAAGTTTGCTAGTAGCGTAATCGCACTCATATTTAACTGCGCAGTGGCAACGTCTGTATCTGAGGACTGAACTGTGGGGCCCATGGGCCAACTCACTACTGGCATTGTCATTGGGCGCGCAGCAGGGTTGGATTGCAGTGAAGCTATGTTTAAGAGTATATCTTTATACTGCTCTGGCGTGTACAAGGCTTCTCCTCGATTTAGAAGCTGTAATTTCTTTCCTCCTACTCTAATGTGAGAAGGGGCAAGATAAGAGAACCTGTAAGTTGCCATATCTTGAATTGCAGTCTGTGAAGCCGCTGGTGTGGATGTGAAGAACCTTGATTCTTCTTCACTTAATCTTTTTATAAAATCGTTTTTAGTGATCTTGGCAAGGCCGAATCTACTTTCTACACCATACTGAAGGTAGCGTGTACCAACGTTTGGCAAGGTTTTGTTGTCATAAACATCAGAGAACTGGTAGGATATTCTGTGGGTTTTTGTTAGCTTTTGGCTTACTTTGGAGCCGTCTGTTGAGTAGCCGGCGGTTTCCTGCCTGGAAGCAAACAAAGACTTTAGAATTGTCTCTTCTAGCTCTTCAAACTTCTTAATAATTGATAGAATACTGTCTGGTGTGGCTGTCTTTGGTTCAAGTTGAATATGCATCTTCTTGGCTAAATCTGTTGCTGTTGACACAGGTAAAGCCTTGTAGATCCTTAGCAAGTCAACATATTTGGCAACTGTCGTCAGCCACGGAGCGTCTAGAGGATTAGCGCCTGCAAGAAGCATGTTCTGCTCTTGAGTACTCATGTTCATAACAACATCAGGATTTGGTAAACGATATTTCTTGTACAGACCGGAAATAAAGAACTCTGTCAGCTTTTCGTTATCGATATCATAATTACACGGCATCAAACACATGTTATAATATCGCAGTAGCTCCTCTTTAGCTGCTCGCAATTCTAACACTTTGTCGTAAACAAGATTGCCAATTTTATCTAGAAAAGAGATTTCAACTCGATATCTAAATTTACCGGCGCGACGGTTTGTGATTGCGTTGTCAAAAGCCTCAAAGGCGCGAAGAGAATTTGAAGTAATTCCACTTATCTTAACCTCGTTAACAGAACCAATAAATTTCTTATCTGATGATGTTCTAGTGGGTGCTGAGCGGGTGCCTCGCATGCCTTGATTTTCTTTTGGATTGTCAAAAGCGGTAGCCACTACTTCTACAATCGATTCACGGTCTCTGAGCATGTGATTGTCGAACTGACTTAAAGTATCCTTTTCATCGACTCGCTCTCTGATGATTCTCATACTGGCCATATTGATTCTGGAGAATAACAACTGTCTGACGTCTTCTGTTGCTCTTTCTAAAAGTGCTCGATGACTAGAGTTTTCAAATGCTAGTCGTCGCCAATCGAGAAAAAAGGCTAGCCGGGCCGAAGAGGTGGAGTCTCTTGTAACCATGCAATTGCTAAAATACTTTGCATTTTGAATGTTTCCAGCAACAGAAGTCCCTGTGTAGTTATAATCCTTTGACCGGACATCTTCAACTAGCTGTTCAGCGGGTAGGTCGACCGGCTGTTCTGGCGGTATCTCTGTCAACTGCTCAATAGTTCTTACATCGTTGATTGTTATATTTGGCACATTCCGGGCCTCAATCTTTGTCGATTGCTCAACAGACTTCATGTACCCTTCTTTCAGGGCCATAACCTCTCGATATATCGCTCCTGATTGAGTTGCTGTACTGCGAGCTTTCCATCCTGCTAGCATCTTTGTGATTTGCTGCATTTTTGTTTCGCTGTCTGAATCTCTTTGCACAACTTTCAACATTTGTCTCTTGTACTTATCAGAAGTAGTTCCGGGTGTAGCGGTTGTGCGCGAAACAATATCCAACAAATCTCTTCTTATCATATCGTCATTCAGCACATCAGCAGCGACATAATGATTGGAGCCAACCCTGTAAACTCGGCCGGCATATGTTCCACCAGAACTGGCTACTGTGTATATTCTTGCTGTGTCAACGCGACGGCCGGCATTGTAAACCGCTTCGACAGCAGTGTCCCCACATGATGAGAACAGCATTTCGTTTGTTAAGTCCAGACTGTAATCATTGATTAACTTTTCTACGTCCAAGAACACATTGGCAAAGTATGTTAAGTGCTCGGGCGTTGTTGTGTTGACCGCAAAATTAAATTTTAAAACCAATTCCTTCATGCCGGGTTCGGGCGTCTCGTCACCATAAAACCCCTTTAAGTCTTCAATACCACCCAGTGGTTCGATCTGCATCTTTACTCTGCCATCGTTTTTCATGCGTCGACGGATTTCAGCCGGTGTTGGATCAACGGCGCGAGTTCTTAACATTTTGGAAAACTCTGGATCTTCGCAATGAACTAACTGCAGATTCATATATTTCAGCAGGTCTTGCTGCATAACCCACTTGGATTGGCCGTTGTCTTGGATCTTATCCGTCAAAACAACACTGACTTCAATAAGCAAGTTTCGTGGATCTTTTTTAATAGTAAACCCAGGATGCTTTTTTTGACGGAGGCCTCCGCGGTCTTCATATATAATCGCTTCTCGCTGGTGATCAATATGCGGATTCGATACCTTTGGAGGGTATGACGAATATGAAATTTTAATTTCGCGGATCTTGGGGGTCGGCAATACGCCATCAAGAAGGACCCCAGAATTAATTGGTACTAATCGTCTAGACACTTTTCAATATCCTCTTCTGTAACGTTCGTGGCATACAAGTCAAACGGCGTGGGCGCGATATCTGGGCAGTCCAAGTCTAGTTCTGACAAGTATCCAAGTTCGTCGCCGGCGCGTCGGAGCCTTTGGTATACTGCACACAATGTCTCTGGTGGAATCTCTGCATCAACGCGTACATCGAAATAATAGGATGCGTCGTCGGGAGATTCGGGCGTGGTCTCGCTCTTATCGTATCCAACCAAAATGTCATTCTTGACATTTGATTGCTTCTTCCTGAAACTAAGCGGTCTCAGGACCTCTTTCTTTGTTGACTTGGCCAAAGATGGTGTCTTTATTGAGCCAGTTACATCTTCTTCCATTACCTCAAACACCTCAATAGTAAAGTTATCTTTAAAAAAATCAGTGTTCTTTTCATCAATCTCGATCAATAGCTGATCTCCAATTGTTTGAAAGAATGTCGAATCGCTAAACAGACCAGATGTCATTGTGTATTCTTCATTTATATTTCTCTGTGCCAAGCTTTGCATAGTCTTCGTATCGGTTGCATCCAAAACTTCTGTCTTGTATGTAACAACTGAATTGAGTTGTGGAATTTTTGTTGTAGGATGAGAACCGGTCGAGTACTGAATCGAATCCTCTAACTCAGATCCAAAAAAGCGAATTTGCCAAGCTGGTAAATTTGTTGTATGCAGTGCCGATGTGCCGAGTGGCAAAGAAAGAGCATAGTGTTTATCAGCAATCGGTTGAACTGGCGGTACTGAACCTGCTAGTCCGGGGATCTTTCCACGCTTTCTCGCCTCCTCTGCGATTCTTTTAATTTCAGTTTCGGCTCCATAAAAAATGTGTTGAGTCTTTAGGGCCGGGGTATTTTCTTGAATTCGTGGTTCAATATCATTTTGGTGTTCTGTGTCTAGGCCTGCGTAGGAGCTATCGTACAAAACATTATCATCAAAAAAAGCATAGGAAACTGGCTTAAACATTCCTTTTGACAACAAGCTTTTACCATATTGGGTAAGCTGAATGTCTATCACTTCCTCTTTTTTGTTGAAAAATGCCATTTTAGTTATTATCCCTACTCATCGTTACATAGTCGCTGCTTTTTAATATTCTATTCGGTCTCTCTATCCAGCGAATCCCCGCCGCCGCCTAGGCTGCCAGGATTACCTCCTCCTGAACCGCCGGACTCACCAGAGCCCTTGTTCCATTCTCCTCCCAGAATACCAATATTAGCGCCGGCGCCGACTGGAGGTAAGCCCGGGCCACCGGAGGGAGGCACATAAACATCACCGCCTCCGCCTCCTCCGCCAGAGGAGCCTCCCGAATCACCACCGTCAGTGTCAAGTGTGAACATACCAACATCAAGGACCTGTACATCCCTTGTGCCAAAGCGGTCGGTATTAATCGCAATGCGGTCGTCCGTTTGTAATGTTGGTGTTATGGGCGCTTGTGCTATTCCAGTGTTTTTAGTAAGATTGGAGGCTTGTGCACCTGGGCCGGATCCGAGCAGACCTTGGAGCGCACCGGGGCCAACATAAGTCGCTCCTGCGATGCTGTTAGCTAATCCGGCAGAGTCAATTGGACTAGCTGAACCAAAGCCGGGATTTACAGCACCGACAAGGCCTTGACCGGGAACAACTGGGGTCACATATGTACCCTTCTTCGTTGGGATCCCTCCGTCGCCGGAAATCTTAACAGCATTGGGTAGATTATCTGGAAGTTCCGAGAACTCCACTGTCGTTTTAAGTTGCGCCATTTCAATGATGGAGAAGTGATCATATGGCCAATTGTAGCTGTAAGTTGCACTTCTGTTGTTACCCAATACAATTTCTCGTGAGCGAAGTGTACTTGAGATCTTGTCTAATTCTGGTGTTGATTTAACGACCTTGTCATAATAGTTTGTAGAAGAGCGCTGCTTGACCTTGAACACAAGCCACTGTACTCTATCCTTCATAGGCTTGCCCTCTTTCTTATTGGCGTAGCCCATAAGTTCATTTGCTAGCAAGTTATGTGTCACGGAGGAACTGGCCGTTTTGAAGCCGGATGCGGATGGTGGCATCAGGTTCTGCCAGATGTATGAGAGGTCATTCTTATCAAATGTCATACTAAATTCAAAAACGTACATTGCTACGGGCGCTAGTTCTCTATTGCGCACGAAGTCAAATGTTGGCGGGAATACATACTTCTCCATTTTGCGAATCATGTCTTCAATAGAATCGCCCGGAGTATCGCTGCCGTCAGATAACCTGTACCCCTCTTCTCCAAGTGCAATGTCGACCATGTGAGGATCGATAGTAAAGAACCATCTTTGATTGTTTTCCTCAACAAACGGTACAGCAACAACAGCTTCATTTACTGTTAGTTTATCCCTAATTTCTCCTAGTCTTCGTGGGGTAGGATCCATTCCGACAAAATCAACTAGAGATTTCATGGTGTCTCCCTGCGTCATTCTCTTGTACGCATGCAGGGCGAATGAGCCAGTAGCGTTGGCTGGTGCGTACATTTTAGTCTGCTCAACATCCGGGTGGTTTTCTAACCAAGTTTTTGGAATATCTGTAACCTCCAAGAACACACCCTCATTACCTTGTGGCAAAGTACCGAATTGGTGCCAGATGCCACGAGCAACTGAGCCCGAGGCCCACACAGGCAACCTTAAGATATCGTCTGTCAGAGGACGAGGAGAGGTACCGCCCTTTTCGGGTGACAAAGGGCTAAAGTTCAACATCGGCGTTTCGAATTTGGGCTGAATAATCCAAGCTGGTGAATCGCCTACTTGACGCAAACTAGTGCGTGCGTTTGAGCGCCCTGTGCTGCCAACGTTGTTGTATGAGAAGGTCTTTGCTTTACCAAGGCCAAACAGATTTAGACAAGAATCAAGCTGCATTGCATTTGCATTGATGTTTTCTGCTGAGTATAGCGACTGACTGTGGTATCCGTTTGGGATGAACCGCGGATCCATTTCTCCGGTGCTTGCTGTAACATGTGAGAAGCCGGGGTCAACTCGGCGCTGAACTAGTTTGAGCGAGTCAAGGATCTCTGATAACGAGTACACCTTTGATACGGCCGGTGCGAAGACCAAATCGGCCCAAGCTTCACCGTGCATATATGGCGGAGTGTAAGACCAGTTATACCCCTCTAAGCTATCGAGTGAGCCGCTATTTGAGGCTTCGTAACTAGAAGTGTGGAAAAGGGTACTTCTAATCTCTTGTGTGCCGTAAAAGACATACTCTGGGCCGCGGGGGAAATGGGACGAGGACCGTTTGTGTGCACCAATTTTAGCAAAAATAGCAGTGATATCAACGTTGCCAGCGTAATCTTCAACAATTTGATTGGCAATAGCTAAAGAAGCTGTAGTATATGTTCGGGTCGCGCCGTTTCTTGTGATTGTGATAGTGTCGTCTGTATCACGTACACAGTGGGCACGGCCGAGAACGGGGTACCCAAACGCTGATGAGCGTGAGTACATTGTGAATGTTTCATGCAACCCAACGTCATCGCGAGGATCTTGCGGGACTTCATACGGTAATTTACGAAGGGCGGCGCGCCGTTCGTTTGCGTAATTGCGAGAACGGTTTAGAGAACGGTACATTTTGATTCTCATACCGTATGTTGAGCCGGCCTCTGCATACAAAGCCAACTCATCCTGCGGTCGAGAAGCAATAGAAGTAAAGTTTCCGTCTTTCAAAAAGAATTCTGGAACTGATGCCAAGAAGTTGTTTGTCATCAAACTGTAAATATTATCGCCGGTACCGTCCCAAGAAGCGGTTACATCAAATGAAGCAGAAGGGTGAGCAGTGTAATCGAACAAAGGTATGCCGGCCATGTATTTTTCTGGTGCTAGCAGCGCTTCGAATGGGATTCTCTTATCCCAACGACCTTGATTGGATGGAGGCACATGAGAGGCTGTTAATTCTACCCTTACAATGTTTTCACTGGTACCAGTGGACAGTTGAACATCCGTGAAGAAGTTCCAAGTCGCATTGGTCTTTTCTAAACCGGGCAGGTCTAGCAGATTTACTCTTGCTGTGTAAAATCCGGGCTGGGCTCCTAGGGCAGCGATACTAGTTTCGTTTCTGGAGATTTGTAGGCCGTCTGAATATCCTGCAACGGAAGCGGATAATGGAACAAGTGAAGCCTCGATAGCGCGTTTTCTGTACTCTTCTTTTAGGGCATACGCACCCTGAACCATTGGATCAATTGCTCGCATGATGCCTTTGATTCCTGAAGTTTGCAACGCTGCTTTGGCGCCATGGCACTCTGAGATTCTGGTCAACAGCTCACTGTCTCTTTCGGGGTTTGGAAACCCTAGTCCCCAGTAATCTGACTTTCCTACACGAGTCTTGTAGATTTTGCTGCCAGTTGTCATCACAGGCCAGTCACAAGCAATTCCGGCCTTAATAGTGTTGTACATGATGCCGGGAGCAAAGAGCGGAGTAATGAAGTTTCTAAACGCTAGTTTTTTTGTTCCATTAGCTGTCTCTCCCCACTTTGGCTTTAGGGAATTGCCAGTAATTTGACTCGCAGCAAGAGGGCTTACAAGGCCCAGGTCGGCGCTTCCTACAGGGTGCCATGACTCAGAACCGGCGGAGGTACCTCCACCATGAGTCGTAGCCGAACGTGTATGAGCATTGTCAGATGCGTAGATGGGTCGGTTTAAGAGGCCCGGGCCATTATAAGAAATATGCTGCCCATAAGAAGAAGAAAGAGCATGTGCCATTTGCACTGTACGTTGTGCGGGATAGAAGCCTTCGTATGGATTAAATTTTAGATATGCGTTACACTCTAATGTAATTGTTGATGGCTCGTAGTGCTCATCGATATCAGCACTAAGAACATCAAAATGTTTCATAAAGTCAGAAGTGCCATATACTTTATAGAAGTTTTCTTCCGAACTGTTGGCTGCCGCGGCGAGAGTTCCCGAGGGCATACCCACCATGCGGAACAAAGAGTTCTGTTCAGCTAAGAAATCGCTACCCTTTTGCTTGATATAGTTTGCAACATGGTCTTCCATGCGGAATTCAGGAATGACAGAATAGTCCTTTGCCTTGACCCTCACTTCGTGTTTAAATGTGTCGTAATCGTTATCCCACGGTGTAGAGGATTGGCTTACAAATTTTGTTGTCTGGACTTCGACTGCTGTTCCGTCTCTTGTATTTTTGAGGTTCTTTTCTGTAACAATTCCGGCTAGTTCTCCAGTTTGCCATGCTTGACGAGTTCCAAAAATGGGAACAAAACCTAGCCAGTTAGAATCGTCGTGCAGCGGCTGAAATGTGTCTCCGTTGCGAGCGGTCCAAGCTGCTGTGCTGTACAACGGGCTACTATATTTTGAAGTGTCTTCTTGAGTAATCTTAATACCAAGGATCTCTTGTCCACGAGATCCCGTTTGCGCTGTAGCTAACGGCGGCTGTGTTGGGCTACTGATAGAAGACGTTGCGTGTAACTGGTGCGGAAGTGACAGCAGAGGCCCCGCTTCGGGATCGACTCTGGGGTTTTTTGTCCCCGGATTTGGACTCGGAGTTGTACCATTGTCTGATGGTTTGCCTAATCGAAAGCGGCCAGTATAATTAGCAGAGTTTCCAAACTTAAGTGGATAACACCATGTGGCGAACAATTCGCCTTCTCCCTGACCACCAGTCTCTGCCTTGTGTGCTGCATAGCCCCAGCGAGCTTTTCTAGTTGTAAATTCCGTGGTTGCTCCGCGAGGATAATCTCCGAGGGCACCAGTGGGTTCATCGAGAGGCCAAATGCTCATTGCAGGAGTAGGGCCTGTGTATGCGACTCCTGCGCCGGGCTGAGAACCAGTATAGGAAGAATCCGCACCGTATGTGGTTTTACCGTGGATTGTCCTTGGAACAAAGTCGATACGATTTTGTTGGCCGCCAACCCAGAAGTTATTAACATATCCTTCTTTACCACGCACATCCTTCATATACATGTTCTGGTGGCGGGGCCAGACGATCTCGCTATATTGGAATTTCTTAATATTTGTAACCGGAGACAACGAAGATTCTAAAGCTCCGCGGGTGTACATGGCCTTAACTTCATCATATGCGGCAACCTTGCTCTTAGTAAGGTTTAGTTCTTTTGTAACCTCATCTTTGTTGAAGTAAACCATTTCGTTACCAAACGGAGTCTGGATATCGACTGGCAGTTCTCTGGTAAATCTCTTACCAAACTTGTTTGTAATCTGTGTCGAAACTCCGATTGTAGTTCGAAGTGGCAAGTACTTGGTTGTAAGTGGTGTAACCCTTGTGTGGTGATGAAGCTTTCCGTATCTTGGTCGAATCACCCTGTGGCCACTGGAAGAACTCAAGTGTAGTTCATCTGCGTCTGGGAGGATGTACGACCACTCAGCACTTCTTTTTTGGTGTCTAACGATTGGGTGATTACCACCGCGAAGCTGCTTCCAAGAAGGCCAGCCATACGGCCCTTGTCGGTGATGAACCAAGCCGTGGAAAACGTATGGTGCGCCGGATTCGAAAGTCGACTGAATAAACGTTTTATTGAGATACTGATTGTGATCGAATGGGCTGACCTGATCATCTATAGCCAGCTTTGTTCCTGCTGGGTGTCCGAGGGTATTTGTGCTTGAATCTATTGGTTCAGCAATTGCAGTGTTTAATCCAACAAAATCAACTTTCTGCCCTTCTCCTACTCTGTAAAGTACATCAGGATTAGGAGTGGTGTTTGTCCAATTTATTTGTTGGTTGGTTGATAGTCCAAAAGCGCGCTCGCCGCGAGTCGGAGAGATTCCCGAGCCGTCAACATTTTGACCATAAGCCCAGCGAGCATTGGACTCAGTAACAAATTGCATAGCATCCGAACCTGTCGGCAGGCCAGAAAGTATGTGCGGCTTTATGACAGACTTTTGAATCCAGCTGTAGTTGCCGTGATTACGAGGAATTGCGTGTTGCACAAAGTAGTTGTCAAATTTGTGATTGTTGGTAAACTCCGTGTTCTTAACAACAATCCAAGCCTGTGTTGGGTTTAGTGAGATTTCGCCATCGCCAAACTTTGCATCGTTCTGAGGGCCTGTAGCTTTGAGGACGTTCTTACCACCGACACCAGCAGGATCGTTTGCGTTCGTGACAGCCACCGAACCAGATGTGTTGCCGGAGCTAGCTGGATCCGCAGAGTTATCACCGAATCTCCACCACCCAACTAGTGAATTAGTGTTGTTCACATACTCTGGTGCGGAGAGGTTTGGCATTGTTCCGTTAGCATAAATCTGATTGATAAACTCTGTGCTATTGTCGTAGGTATCCCAGAATGCAACCTCGCCAATGTGAAAGTCCGGTGGTGAAATGAAGTTACCGTTAACAGCGCCGGCAGACCCGCAGCCTCCACCAATATCTAAGCGCGTCCCAGTTGCAATAGCTCCCATAGCTACCTGCTGATTCTGTGTGTGGGTAAGACTTTGTTGTACTCCGTTGATATAGATAGACGGAGTGTTGTCGGCTTCTCGACCATTATATGTAACAATAACTTGATAAGGAGTGCCAACAGCAAGAACTGCATCGGCCGTCCAGTGTTGTTTTGCGACACTGGCTTTATTAAATGTTATCAGTCTAACTTTGCGGGCGCTGGTCAGAGTAACGTTAACAATAGGCCGATCAGATGTTCCGTTTTCGGCGCCGATCTGAAGGATTGGGAACGTGTGCGGAAGAGTAGCACCTAGCTTAATCCAGAATGCCAATGTGATAAGCTGTGTTGAACTATCGCCGGCCAGGGCCAAGTTTTCAACGGAATAACGACGGTTGTTTGCATTAAGGGCAGCGCTAGATCTGATTGTCACATGCTTTGTGCTTGAAACGCCGACTGTTGCATAACTAGTATATGATGTATCGATTTGATCTCGCACAACTGTTCTATTTCTGTGAACCTTGTGAAAGCCGGGAAGCTCCTTGTCTGGATACCAGCCGGCTCCGTCACGGCTAAACGAGGCTGAGCCGGGAGACTGCATGCCTATTAAGTTTGGGTGCTGTGCGGAGTCTCTACCAAATCGAGCAGTCCAGCGAGCTAAATGAGTGCGAAGACCCCAGGGCTCAGCGTGAATGTCATACACACGATAACGATATTTGTTAGAGTCGGCGTCACGATAATCCGTACTAGCGAATGTGTCGTTTGTGACCGAAGACTCTTTAATCGACCCGCTTGTTGCAACCCACTGGCCTAAACCGCGAACTTGTCTGTTTCTAAATACAGTGACATTGTTTGGCGAGGTCTCTTCGTGTTCTGGGTCGAGGTAGCCACGAGAAACGGATTCATAGCCGCCGGGGGCACTGAATCTTGTTACGATAACTGTCTTGTTGGAATTTCCTTCTGCCGCAGTCCGCTTGGACATTGTAAAGTCTTGAGTTGATGTATTTAGATCTTGATGCCACTCAAAACTGCCTTCTTTGGTTCCTTCAATTCGAAGAGCAGAACGGTTGTTGATGAGATCAATTTCCCTATTAGGATGAATGACAGCGCCTTCAGTCCTAAAATACAGGTCGTTGACAGACCTAGGCGATGTCTGTACAATCTCATAGTTATGGCTGTAGTTACCAATTGACGCGTGAGTTAATGAACCTGACAGATTGTGATCTACTGAAGCTGTTGTCTGTAGGATATTCTTGATGTTAACTGGTCTCTTGACCACTTCTTCTCTATAGCGCGTTGCCTTTGGAGCATTGTGGTCAAGAATGATTGGGTCTTCACCGCCAGACATTCCAGAAACTTGTACTGGGTTTCCCGTCACCGACCTTACAATTGCCACATTTCCACGAGCACCCCTAATTGCATTTCCAACAGAAGTGGCGGTACCAAAACGCGTATTTGCAAGGTTTACATTTACACCATCGGTGACGGCATTTACATACAAACCTGATACCGAATTCACCGCATCTCGCAGAGCTATGGCGCGTTGATCGGCATTGCTGGCTGTTGAAATATCGACAGCTGTTCGTCCTGCAGTGACGCTTCCGTTTGTATCAAACTCAAACACAACTGTAGTGGTGCCGTCGCTGATCGTAATGGTGTCTCCATCTGATGGCGCAGGAGAATTAGCAAATGTAATTTGCCCTGTTGCTGGTACCGGATTCTTACCCAGATTTGGCCATGGATAGTCCTGACTTACAAAGCCGAAGGCACCCTTTGTATGGCCGGGGGTTGCCTTACCAATCAAAATTCTCCATGCCTCGGGCCTGTTTGAGAAATTATCATTGCCCGGGTTTAACCTAATGTGTCTTGATTGGTGGCCACCGACAAACTTGTCTGTGAAGGGGCCTTGAATTGGTCTTTCCTTGTCTTCTCCGTATACATCATGATGGATATTGGTAATAACGGTACCAGTTACGAATCCGAGTGGATGTGTACCCTGTCCGAGCCAAATTTGATTATATCCATTGGTTACAGAAGAACTTACAATTCTAGCAGGTAGGGCCCGAGAGTATGTGGTGGTTGCATAAATCTCATCATTATACTGATCAAACTCTTTTGCTCGTCCTAGAAGAACTGTTCCCTTGTAAAGTTTCTTACTATCAAGGGCAGAGTTGTCACTGACACCCTTGAAGTCCTGCAGTTCGTCTCCGTCAGCAAAGATTACACTTGTCGGGAGGCCATGAATATCGGGTTTGTTAAGTGCTGTAGAAGATGAAACAGTAAGTGGTGAACCAACCTGTAGCGCAGCATGGGAAATCTGTGTCTTCTTGTTCTCACCGAAGTTTACTCCCGAGGCATACTCTGGCATCTTGTCAACTTCGAACCTGTATGGCTTTGTAAACCTCTTTAGTGCGTATGCACGGCCGGTGTATGTAGTGCCGTCTGATTTGGCCAGAGTTGTGCCGTTATCATTGCGGTGTTGATTTACTTTCTTTCTTAACTCTTCTTTGTCATCGTTTACCGAATTAGAAGATCCTCCTGTGAAGTTGGTAACTGTTGCATGTTCAAGAGAATCTGTATTTGTTTTGTTTCCTGCCACTCCGGGTGAGTTTTGTGTAACGGTAACGTTGTCAACACCGTTGGTGACAGATGAGAAGCCGGCGCCAGTTGTGAGGTTAATAGCAGAGTTAATGGCAGCCGAGATTCTTACTTTTCCTGCTGTGCCGCCTCCGGCGCCTCCGATCATAACCTGAACTGTTCCACCAGCAGCTTGAGCGCTTTGCGAGTTCCATGCACCGCCGCCATTGATCAGATAAGTTGTTGATACTCCGGCAGCGTCAACAAGCACAAAGGTGTTTCCATGAGCACCCCCGCCGGCATCACTTATGGTTATCGTAGCTTTGGCAGCAACAACTGGGCTAGCCGCAATAGGGTCCTCGGTACGGATAGCTCTATCACGCCAATAAAGCTCGTTAGTTGACTCTAAGCTGCCGATAGGGGCATGACCATGCTTCCAGTCATAAGTAAGCTCGTGGACGCCTCTAAGGCCGGCTTCAGGGTCGCCTTGCTTAAATTCAATCGTAGGGAATTTTGTCCAATACTTGTTTCGCTCCAGAACATGAGACTCAACCATGTTGTGAAGCTCTTCTGAAACCTCAGCTGATGCTGGGATTAACTGCTGAATTGCTGTCGTGACTGCAGAATCAATCCACTTGTAAAATTCAATGTAGCGATCCAGATCTGGTGTGTTACCGATCTTTTCAAAGAACAGTTGGCGCAACTTTGACAAGTCCTTATATTCTTGTCGGTACCGGTTAACAGGGTCTCCAATAAGGTTATTGAAATCAACAATTGAAGAGAACATATTAACCATCTCATCAGAGATTGTCTGGTACATACTTTTTTCAATGGCAAAATAGTGCTCTGTGATCCCGTGCTCACGAGTGAATTTATCATCATCTTGACGAAGAATCTGAACTGCATCGGCAGTCGACAGTACTTCTGGGCCTTGCTGCTTCGCTGCTGAAACGTATTTTACAACTACTGGATTTACATCGCCAGACTCTGGTGGCAGAAAGTTGTCGCCCTTTCCACTGTGCTGCTTCATGATAATTGGGGTCATCCAACCGTATCTGTCATCTGCCACAATCTGGGCAGAACCGGACGAGTAATCGTCTACATAGAAAAATGAATCCTTTGTTGATGGATCGCCAGCATCTGAACTTGGGCCTGTTACGTTATCGAATGTCCAGTTAAGCGCAAGGGCATCAATCTTAGGAATACGGATGCCGCCAGATTTCTTAGTATAGAGGTTTAGGCTCTTGTATGGATCTTTAATACCGTAGTTATCAGGATCTTTTGCGTGAGCGTTGATGTCATCGTTATCGAGGAAGGCAGCCCAGTATCGAGCCGCAGTTACAGCAGCATCAGCGTTGATAAGAGTGCTTCCCTTAAAGTTCTCTCGGTGAGCACCAACATATATACGTTTATTTGACCTAAGCATATCGCGGCCGTGGTGGCCTTCCATTGTTCCCTTAAGGTCGAATGAGTTGGCTACGATCCCACCTTCGACATTTACACCATAGAAATGTACATCGTAAGTAGGACTAATCGTAGAGCCGGTTGTAAAATCAGTTACTGGTATTGTGGGGCGGACTTTGACTGCAAAGTTCCACTTTTTGTTTGTATAAGTTTCAAGAAACAGATCAGAGGTCAGTGCTGTAAACAAACCGGCTGAGGAGGTCAGCATGAAACTAACGTGTCTGGATTCTTTTGCGGGCCTTATTGCCACAACTTGGAAGTTTGCATAGTCTGGTGTTGGTACGGTCAAGACAGACTCTGTAGAGTTTGCCTGATGCATACCGAACAAAGACGAGGTTAGGAATGGTGTTGGAAAATATCCTTGCTCGCGAGAGATCGCCTTTTGTGGGAAGATAAATTCTGCTTCAACTGTCATTCCAAACAGCTCTTCGTTTCCAAGGCTGGATGTTACTGTTGTTCGACCAGAGCCCGCAATGTATCCTGCTGTGTTTGAATTAGACGGATCTGCATATTGGTATACGTTTGCTGCAAACTTGTCGGGATCATTGAAGTTAATTGACTTTGTTTTTACAGACTTTGTTCTTATGCTCGGCTTAAGCTCGTATGTCGTGTTGGTAGAATACAGGTTGAGCCTGATGAGGTCATCATCTACGCCGAAACAGCGAACAAAGTTTCTAATCGCTTTCTCGGTACCCTTTGACTTATAAACATAAATGAGGTTATTATAAATGTTTTGGTAAATTAAGTTCTTAACCTCGGTAATGTCTCTTTCATAGTCACGATCTTCATCACGAGCAGCAATAGATTCTAACACATCTGCCTGCACGAACAACTGTGGTGTGTTCATACCGAAGCTTTCTAGCAAGTGTGTTGCAAATGGATATGGCTTGGCCGAAGCAGTTAAGTACGAAGTGGCCCGTACTTTAGGAAGTGCCGTGATTAGATGATGCATCTGATCAAAATACGAGCCCATCAACTGGAGCACATTCGATAACGAGCCATCTCCTTCGTTTAGATCCATTTCTCTAATGAAGTCGGGTACCGAATTGATCATTGATGCATTGTTTTCGTCATCCCACACAGAACCAGATGCCTTGAGTCTCGTAGTCAACGCAAGGACTGAAGGGTGTGTCTTGTAGATGATCGGGTCTTTGTATTCAGTAGAGGCCGCTGATGATTCGACCATCGCTGAGTTGGTGCTTCTTGCGCTGTATTCGTGGCCCGGGTATCCTACCCACTTACCATTTGAAATTCGACCTGAGTAGTCAAGCACTCGGCTGTCTACAACGCTATCTTTAGTAACACCTTCATTAAACTTGTAGTATACGCCCAAGTTTGTATTGTATGGCTCATCGTTAGAGCCACCGCGGACTTGAGTAAACCAGTTTCTTCCAATCTGCTCGGATGTTCTGTGGCTCGTCCAGTATCTAAACTCGTCCAATGAGCCACTCAAGAGTCCGTATCCTAAGCCACCGCCTAAGCTTGTGCCTGTTTGTAGGGCACCAAGGTTGGCG
>MDTD01094190.1_pt1 | contig 19333 bp, 16 predicted proteins | sample 811221 | NCBI WGS metagenome assembly MDTD01 (sample SAMN05326646, study PRJNA326480) | marine metagenome | isolation source: seawater | place: Pacific Ocean: South West | collected 2011 | reverse complement strand
AATCAAAGAAATAGACCAATTTTAATGGTTACTGGGTATTGGCCACCAACAAATGAAATGTTAAGGCACTTTAGTCAGAAGCCTGAACTAAATCCATCTGGTTGGGAGGGTGAAAATTGGAATAATTTAGGCTTTGATGTTGTCTCATTTTTTCCAGAGTTTAATCCACCAGATTGTAGTAATTGCGGTCAAGGATATGGAGATTTTGAAGTCGATTATCAAGATACTTCGCAAGATTTTTGGAGGATTATTGATGAGGTAAAGCCTGTAGGTATAATAACATTTAGTAGAGGATTCAATAATAATAGTTGGGAGCTAGAAAATAATGTTTATAACTGGGTGAGTTGGAACGCAGATTATACTGCTCCTCTATATCCAACACCCACACCTCCAGATGATAGTGTTTCTGATAATCATAATAGAGGAACAGCCCTACCTTTAACATTAATTGAGGAAGCTTTAGATAATTCTAATTTACCTGTAAATTGCTATGTTGATCAAAATGGTGATGCTGGTAGATTTTTATCTGAATTTATGGGATATCATGGAATGTGGTATCATCAGTCAAGTTTAAATTCAGATAATCCCTGCATGCTAGGTGGTCATATTCATGTAGGTGGACAATTAAGCACTAGAGTTGCAAAAGACGCTGCTGAACTTACTATTGAGACAGTTATTACATATTTAGGCAGTATCCTATTTATTCCAGGAGATATTAATGATGACCAGGTTTTAAATATAATTGATGTAATTCTTTTAATTGATTTTATATTAGAAAACGCAAATCCAAATGATGAATGGTTACTAATAGCTGATATGAATGATGATGGCATTGTTAATGTTTTAGATGTCATATTAATTGTTGACAATATTTTAGAATGATAATTATTATGAGAAAATTATATGTATGAAGTATTTGCGATAGTTGGAATGGTTTTTGGTCTTGTAGCATATGAAAGATTAAGTAAACTAATAAAGACTCTTAAAGAAAAGGGTATTTTAGATAAAGACTATAAAAAAGAGTAATTTAATCTCCCTCTGTAATTTGTTTGCACTCATCAAAATTAATGGTATAATTTATAATAGAATCATCAAATTCATCTAAGCGATCATATAATTCATATAAAGTTTGCTCAAAACCATAGATATTAACTAAATCATTCCAATTTGATAGTATTAATTGAATTCCTTCACAATCATGATTTGTATCATCATAAAAGCATTCTTCTCCTTCATCTAAATTAAAATTGAAATTCAAGTCTTCAAATGTTGGAATACCCTGTATGATTTCAACAAAACTTCCACTACCTAAGTTTAAACAGATTTCATCAGATATTGCATTAAAGGTAATATTTATTAAAACATCATTGCTTACAGGGGGGATTTTATTGTCATTCATCGAGAAACCAAGTATTGTTTCATCTGGATTAGCATCATTTAATTCTATGCGAAAACCATATTCTTCTGCTAAACCTCCACTAGCACCTAAAATTTCTCCACCATTCAAATCAAATTGAAAAGCAGTTAAATCATGCGAGCTATTGATTAAAACTTCTATAATATATGTTGAATTTTCTTCATTAATCAAATTAATATCTCCAAAGTAAAGATTGATAGGTATACAATATGTATTATCACCATGACATATTTCACAATCATCAATCTGAGCGTTACCGTTTGGTTCACCTGCACAATCTGCACAAGTTATTTTATCGCAAGTACCATCGTTAAAAGTTGCTTCAGGATCATAATTACATGATCCAACCTCTGTACATCCAGCTTTAAATTCTAATACTTCTTCTTGGCAACTATTAAATAGTAGAATGATAAATAAAATTTTAAGGAAATTTTTCATATTCATAATATAAAAATGTTTCAATTTGTATTAAATATGTTTTTGATTAGAAAAATATTATATATTATTTAGGAAACAACTATATAATTTTGGAGATTTTATCAGATGAGATATTTATCAATTTTTTTATTAATTTTTTCAATTTCTATTACAATGGATGATTTGAAATTAAGTTCATACAACAAAGACTTAGCAGTAGAAAAATTTGAAGAAAAATATGAAAGTTCTTGGCATTATAGATGGAATGACTATGGTACACCACATAGAGTTATTGGAAGTAAAATACCTTATGTTTTTGATACTCAAAATGAGAAATTATCAGAGGATTATGCAAGAAAATTTGTCGAAGAAAATAAATATCTATTTGGAATAGAAAACTCAAATCTTGAGTTATGGGTAAATGAATTTGGTAATAAAATTAGGTATATAACTTTTAATCAAACTTATAATGGTATTCCTGTACATAATGCTAGAATTGATTTTAGATTTAACCAAGTAGGAAATATTGTTCTTTTTGGTCATGATGGATACCCAGATATTAATGTGAATACAAATTATAATTTAAATGATCAACAAGCATTAGATATCGCAAAGGTAGAAACTAATTTTTCAAAAGATAAAGGTGATTATGTTTTTGATGATCCTAAAAAGTTTATTTGGGTTAGTAAGGATCAAAAACCAAGCTACCACGCTTCATGGTTATTAGAGTTACATGTTCACATTAAAGAAATCAATACTGGGAAAAGACCAGTAAATCACTGGAAGGTTTTTGTTGATGCTCATACTGGTGAAGTTCTTGAAAAATTTGATTTGGCAAGAGATTTAGTTGTTGAAGGTAGAGTAACAGGAGATGTCAAAGATCAACCATATGGAGAGGAAAGTAGCAGGGGTTTACAAAATGTAGAAGTCTCAATTGATGGTTATGGATCAACCTATACTGATTCAGAAGGGTATTATTCGATTGAAGCAGGAGAAGATAATGTTTTTGCAACAGTAAGGTTAGAAGGTAATTATTTGAATGCTAATAATCAAAATGGATCTGATGCACAGATTAGACGAATTGTAACTCCTGGTAATACAGAAGACTTTAATTTTACTGATAATAATTCAATTCCAGGTGAAAGAGATACATATTATCATGCAAACCATATCCATGATTTGTTAAAATCAATTAATCCAGAAATTAGTGGAGCGGATTATGAAATGCCTGCTAAGGTAAATATTGGTTCTGAAGACCCGTATTGGCCTTGTAATGCATATTGGGATTACACAAGTATAAATATGTTTTCAGAAGGTGGTGGATGTGCTGGAACTGACCAAATGGCTGATGTTGTCTATCATGAATATGGACATGGAATTATGCAGTTTACATATGAACCTTATGATGCACCTTGGTCTACTGAATTAAGTGAAGGTACAGCAGATTTTTGGGCAATGACAATTACTAATACTCCATGTTTAGGTAATGGTTTTTTTGGAGATGGTACTTGTTTAAGAGATGGGCTTAATACGAGACAATATCCTGGAAATGAGTGTGGTGGTTCAGTTCATTGTTTAGGTGAAATTACAATGGGTTCTCTTTGGAAAATGAGAAGAAACCTAATTTCAGTTATGGGATACGATCAAGCAGTTGAACATTCAAATGATTTATTCCATTATGGTCAAGTTGGAAGACCAAATTCAGCTCCAGATTTATTGGAAGAAATTTTAATAATAGATGATAATGATGGTAATATTAATAATGGTACTCCATTTTATGCAGAAATTTGTTCAGCATTTGAAGAACATAACATACCTTGCCCTATAAGTGGTCCATTTGCTGAATTAGCATTTACACCAGAAAATATAAATTTTGAGATATTTTTAGAAGACACACAATCTGATTTAATTACATTATCTAATGTAGGACAAGAGGGTTCAACAATGAATTATGCTATTGGAGTATCTCCATTTTCAAATGCGCAGGGTGGCCCAGATAGTAATGGAAACTTTTGGTCAGATTCTGATAATGAAGAATCAATTAGTTATGAATGGATTGATATTTCAAATTCAGCAACTTTATATAGTTTTCCTGGTAACGATCAAGCGGGTATAACCTTAGATATAGGTTTTGATTTTCCATTTTATGGAAACACTTACAGTTCATTTATAATTAATGCAAATGGATGGATTGGTTTTGGTGAAGATAGTAATGCTTGGAATAATTTAGAAATTCCATCAGTGGATGCACCTAGGTCAGCAATTTTTGGATTATGGGATGACTTAAATCCTGTAAATGATCAGTGTAATGATTATTGCTCAGGTCAGGTTTATTATGACTCTAATTCTGAACGTTTAGTAGTTTGGTTTGATAATGTAGCACATTGGTGGACAGATTATAATGATATGTATTATAGTTTTCAAATTGTTATTTATCCAAATGGTGAAATAAATATGAATTATAAAGAATTTTTAGGTGACCCTAATAATGATAGTGGTTTGTATAGTGCTACAGTTGGTATACAAGATTCAGAAGGATTAAATGCATTACAAATTCTTGGAGATACTGGTGCTGGAAATCAAAATGACATACATGATCAACATGGATTTGTTATATCACAAGGTCCTTCATGGATAGAATTAAATCCTACCTCAGGTCAAGTTATTGAAGGTGAGTCAGCTCCTGTAGAAGTAACAGTTAATTCATATGACATTAATCCGGATTTATATTCATCATTTATTAAAATAGCATCAAATGGTGGTGAGGGTACTATTCCTGTCACTTTAAATGTGCTTGCATCTGAACCTGGTGATATCAATGCTGATGGTAATATAAATGTACAAGATGTTGTTATGATTGTAAGTTTCATATTAGATTCAGCAACACCTGACCCAGGTCAGCAATATGCTTCAGATATTAATGGTGATGGTATTTTGAATGTTATGGATGTTGTTTTGATTGTTTCTTTGATTATTGGTTAATTTCATAAATCAATGAATGTGAACATTCATTTACAAAGATATTTAGATAAAAGAAAAATATGTACCGGTACTCCTCATAAAGTTTTGAGTGAACATAAAAGTTTTAAATTTTTTTTTATAATTCCATGTTATGATGAATTTAATTATTTATTTAAAACATTAAATTCTATAAACAAACAAAATGCTATTTTATTAAAAGATACCCTTGTTGTTATAGTTATTAATAATGGCATTAATTCTGATTCATCTATTAAGCAGAATAATCAAAAAACTTACAAAAAGCTTATTAAACTTAAATATATCTTTGAATTTGTTGTAATTGATTGTTTTTCTAATAATACAGCTTTTGAAGAAAAATTTGCTGGTGTAGGTTTGGCTAGAAAAGTAGGGCTAGATTTTGCATTGGGATTTATAAATGATTTAAAAAGTATACTTTGTTCACTTGATGCAGATACCATTATTAATAAAAATTATTTATATTTCATTAATAATGAGTTTAAAAAAAATAATATAAATGCAGCTGTCATTAATTTTAGTCATCAAAAGTCATCAAATACAATAATTGAAGAGGCAGTTAGAAAGTATGAATCAACACTAAAAGAAATTGCAAAAAACATTGAAAAAACCGGTTCTCCTTATGGGTATGTAAGTATGGGTTCCACTATTACATGTAATGCTAAAACTTATATTTCTATTGGAGGAATGAATACAAAAAAAGCTACTGAAGATTTCTATTTCTTACAATCTATAGCAAAATATACTAAGGTACATAAAATAAATAGAGTTTTAGTTTATCCATCATCAAGAAGTGAAAATAGAGTTTATTTAGGGACAGGTTTTAGAATGGATGAATACCTTAAAAATAAAAGTTTTAAAAATTTATATTTCTCGAAAGAATCATATTTAGAAATAAAAATAATATTGGATATTATAAATTTACACTGGAATGACACTATTGATTTAATTCTTGAAAGGTTAAGAAATAATCTAAATAAAAAGAGTATGGAATTTTTAATTAGTAAAAACCTTGGCAATGTGTTAGAAAAATTCAAGACTAATGCTAAAAGTAAAAAACAATTTATATTATTATTTAATCAGTGGTTTGATGCCTTAACCATAATGAAGTTTTTAAAAGTACAGAATTAAACTTCTTTTATCACAAACTTATTATCAATTCTAAATCTTTCTCCATAAACACCTTTTGAATCACCTTTTCCAACGGCCAAAATCATAACTACATGAGATTTATTATTTAAGTTTAATATCTTTTTGACTCTTTTATGATCAAAGCCTTCCATTGGGCATGAATCATAACCCTGTGCAACTATTGCCATCATAAAATTTTGGCAAGCTAATGCAGTAGTTTTAGTTACAATCTCAAAAACATCTGATTTAAAAATAGGCCCTCTTGGTATAGGCTTAAATAAGCCTATGATTCCTAAAAACATAAAAATAAATTTTTTAAATATACCAATTATACCTAATGAATCATGAAAATATGATAGAGGAATGAGTTTGTTGTAATACTTATCAACAACCGGAAGGAGTTTGTTTCTTTTTTTATAATCATCTACAATGAAGTTTTTATTTCTTTTCCATGTATCAATCCTAGATACCGCAACAATTAATTCCTTAGCAGTTTTTGCGGCATTTTGGGAAAAGCAAGCTTCAACAAGTTTTTGTTTTTTGTTATCATCTTTTACCCAATAAAACTCCCATGGTTGAAGATTTGAAGAGTTTGCCGCTAATATAGCAGACTCTAGTGATTTATTAATAACTTCTTTAGGTACACTTTCATCAGTAAACTTTCTAACTGACCTTCTTTTTTTAACTAACTCAAAAAAATCCATTTATAACCCTCATAATTATCATATTTTGTTACATATAGTATAATAATAGTAATATTTATTTTTGGTAATATTTAGTAAATTTTTTGAGATTGTATAGTAATAATCAAGTAAACATTTATGATAAAAAATATTTTAATTATAGTTACTTTTTTTAGTTTTTTAATTCCGCAATTAGTAGCCAATTTAATTGCTTCAGACCTTGATCAACCTTTATACATATGTAGTTTACCTTATGCAAATTCACTTTTGGTTCTTGAGCAAGATGGTTTAATCAAAATAATCAAAGATAACAATGTAAGTGAAGAGCCATTTCTTGACATTTCAGATAGAGTACATCAAACATGGTATCCAGCAGATGAGAGAGGTTTGTTAGGGATGGCTTTTGACCCTAATTTCAAAGATAATAAATCATTTTATTTAAATTATATTAATCAAGATGGTTACACCGTTGTTTCAAAATTTAAAGTAGAAGATAATTTTGCTAAACCAGAATCAGAAGTAGTTTTGTTAAAATTAAAGCAACCTTATATGAACCATAATGGAGGATTTCTTGAATTTGGTCCAGATGGATATTTGTATATTTCTATTGGGGATGGCGGGTCTGCTGGTGACCCAGAAAATAGAGCTCAAGATTTGACTAATTTATTTGGTTCAATTATCAGAATTGATGTAAATGGTCAGGATTCTTACACAATTCCTGAAGATAATCCATTTTATAATAAAGAAAACATCAAAAGTGAAATTTGGCATTATGGTTTACGAAATGTTTGGAGATTTTCATTTGATAGTAAAAATGGTGATATGTATATGGGAGATGTAGGTCAAAATGAATGGGAAGAAATAAATTTTCAACCAAAAAATCATCCTGGTGGTATAAATTTTGGATGGAACCTTCTAGAAGGTAACCATTGTTATGGTGAACATAATAAAGATTGTGATTCTTCAAATACTGTATTACCAATTTTTGAATATCCAAATGATGCAAACTACGCAAAAACAATTATAGGTTGGGATCAACCAGAAATGCATGGTTGTAGTGTAACTGGAGGATATGTATACAGAGGTACTAATATACCAGAATTATATGGAAGATATTTTTTTGGTGATTATTGCACAGGAAAAGTTTGGAGTTTAGCTAATAATGATAATAATATGGATTTAATCAATCATACAGATGAACTTTTAAATGCGATGAATAAATCAGAATTTTATTTATCATCATTTGGTCAAGATGAAAATAATGAGTTATATTTAATTGATTATTCCGGTGAAATATATTCTATTACAAAATAAGTAACATGATAAAATATTTATATTTAATAATTTCAATATCTCTATGTTGTGCTCAATGGTTTCAACTTAATCATGATTTTATAGCAAGAACATATTATGTTTCATATCCAGATAATGTAGAAGATCAGGAATCTGTTCCGCTCATTATTAATATGCATGGTTATGGAGGTAGCGCATCAAGCCAAAGACTATATTCTGAAATGGATGATTTTGCTCATCAACTAGGTATTGCAGTTGTATATCCTCAAGGAATAGTAAATTCCATTGGTTATACTTCATGGAATATTGGAACATTTTGGGATTTTTCAAATCTTGACGATGTAGGTTTTATAGATGCAATGATTGAAAAAATTAGTAATGATTTTAATATTGATCAAGATAGAATCTATGCTTGTGGTATGTCAAATGGTGGTTATATGTCATATGAATTAGCATGTGAGCTTGAAAATAAAATAACTGCTTTTGGTTCGGTAACTGGAAATTTTATGTTAAATACAAATCAAGAATGTGAATTTTCAAGAGAAATTCCTATTATTCATTTTCATGGAACATCTGATAGCGTTGTTGATTATTATCCGCCAAGTTTTGATGATGCTTTAACAGTGTTTGAATCTGCAGACTTTTGGACTCAATATAATGATTTTGATTTGGAGTCTATGGAAGAATTAAATAACAATGTAGAAATTTATACTTTTGGCAATGATCAATCTAACACTGTGTTTAAGCATTATAAAGTTTATGGAGGTGAACATGATTGGTTTAAAGAGAATTGGGGTTTTCATACAAGTAGGGTATTAGTTGATTTTTTTCTTCAATATAGATTAAGTGATTTTTATAATGAAACTATATTAGGTGATGTAAATAATGATTCGGAAATAAACATATTAGATATTGTTCTTTTAACTGATATTATTCTTAATGATTCATATGTAGAAGTAGGTGATTTAAATAATGATCAAACCATAAGTATACTTGATTTGATTTTACTCATTAATATTATTTTATATATTTAGTGTATGCATATAATGATGTAAGGTGTAAAATAATTGCTAGCCAGCCTAAATATATAAAAGGTGATGAAGGTATTAGTGAATATGCCATAATCATTCCTAAATAAATTAATATGCCTGTAGATACTAATAAGGTTGAATTTAAATTTTTATCATATTTAAATGTCAATCTAGAAAATCCTACAATAAATACACCTAATGAAAATACCCAGAGACCAAAAAATCTATAAATTTGTTTTAAATAACCTGGAAGTGATGAGTTAATTTCAGCTTCAAAAAGCTTCTCAAATTTCATATTTAAGCGCTGTTCATTAGCAAATTTATCTAGCATCCATGGCTCATTGGAAAGCATCCATGAGGTTCCCATAAATATCAATACAAAACCAAGAATTATAAGTGGTAAAGAAAATAGTAATTTATAATTTGACATAGTTAATTTTTTCACAAAAAAAAACCTCACTCTAAAAATTTAAGAATGAGGTTTTGCTTTAAATAAATTATATGTTTTTAAAAGCCATAGTTTAATACAAGATTAACAAGCATAACAACATCGACAATATTAACTGAACCATCACCATTTAAATCAGCAAAGGGATTTTCGTTATCATTAAATACGAAGCTAATTAAGGCAACAATATCAAGAATATTAATTCCACCATCTAAATTAATATCCCCTAAAATCCCAACACCATTACCTGACATTTGTAATACAATAACAGGGTCATATTCATCGTTTGAATATATTGATATTGTATTATCTTGTTGGCCAATAGAAGAGGGTTCAAAAACAATAATTTCCGTTACTGTTTCACCTGCTCCAATACTTGAAATTTCTTCGTTAATACTAAAGTTAGAATTATTCATTGAAATTCCAAAAATTTGTAAATCAACAGTTGAAGGATTATATAAAGATAATGGTAATAATGCAGTATCACCAACATTAACATCACCAAAATCATTAGATTCAGTAAAATCAACTACTAAAAGTGGATTGTTTGAGCTAACAAAGAAAGCATCATTCTTTGAAGGGTTATTAGCATATTGATCATGTTGATCATAAAACTCACCTACAAGTTCTACATCAAACCATGTAGGAGGAATCTTATCTATATCAAGATTTAAAGTAATTGTATTACTTGAAGATATAGAAAATGAATCTACATTAATATTGTTAGGAATAAAATTTACATTATTTACTGAGCTGTAACCATCATAAAAATTAATATTACTAGCAGTAAGTTCAACAGACAAGCTTGACCCAGCCTCACCTTCATTAGGGTTAAGACTTTCAATTTCTACAGAACCAAACATCATTGCTGAAGATAAAATAAATATTAATACTTTAATCATAACCATAATCCTTTTTTAAAATCTTTTATCAAATTATTAAAACTAAACTAAAACTTAAAAATTATTATAAAACCTTAAGTAATAATTTAAAAACGTATTAGTACAGACCTGAAAAATACATTTTTTTTTTACTATATCCAAAGATATTTCTGTTTATAAATAACTCTAATTGCTTTGTAATATAATGTAGTTTTTTAAATTATCTACTATTTTCTTAGTATTTAGGGTGGCATTTTTAAAATTTGTGATATCCATCAATATTTTAGCTTCATTAATCATTCCTTTTTGTAGATAAATTTTAATCATTTTTATAATGGGGCTATAATAGTTAGGATATAAATTTTTTAATTTTTCCATATAGTATATTGCTTCAGCATAATTACTGGATTTAGCCTTAATAATCATTAGATTTTCTAATACTCCAATATGATATGGGTGAATTTTCAAAGCTTCTTTAAAATAATTTTCTGATTTAACAATATCTCCTTTTTGATATTCTAATATGCCTAAATTAAATTTAATTGGCGTACCAGTGTTATCGACATTTTTACCATATTTTAATGCAAGCATAGCATATTTTATTGATTCATTAGGTTCTTGCTGTTGTTTTTGTATTAACATTTTTTGACTATTTAAAATAGATTGATAATTCATATAACTAAAACATGAAATAAATAAACTTAAAATTGTTACAAAATAGACTAATAGTTTATTTACTTTAATTCTATTTTTAGATATAGACATTGTTAAATAAGCAATGTATGACCACATATATAAATTTGGGATTGTTCTTTGTTTAGGAAAGTCAAATAAAGATTCTATAAGTATAATAATTACAGAAATCATCAAAAAGCTTTCTAATAAATGGTCTTTATTTTTTTTAGCTAAAACTATTTTTTTGAACGCAAATGATAATGGAACTAATATTATAAACATAAATATCAGTAAACCAAATATTCCTGTTTCAGAAGTTATCCATAATAGATCATTATGAGGCCTTTGATTTAATTTTAGATAATTATCATCATGAATATATTCTCCAAAATATTTTAGATTTATAATTCTCCAATTATTATATCCAATACCAAATAGTGTATGATCTTTAATCATATCTAATGTTGTTTTATATAATTGTGCTCTTTCGCCAATAGTGCTTATATTTTTTTTATCAATGACATTATCTTTTGTTGATGATGTTAAAGTTGACCATACAGACTTTTTATAAGTTGGAACATTCTCCACATCAGGTTCAATAATAACAAAAAGCCCAACTAGTAATGGTATGATCCATAATGTTTTGAAATATGTTTTTGATTTATCAATATTGCTAAAATAATTAAAAATTGATTTATGATGAATTATTAGCAATAAAATAAATCCTGAAAAAATTGCTAACCATGCTGCTCTTGCTCTACAATGTATTAAGGAACAAAAAGAAAATGTAAATAGTAGTGTATGAATAGTTTTATTTCTTAAATCATCAAATTTAATAATTGAGTATGCTGAAGCTGGAATTAAAAAACATAAATACATACCCCAGAAGTTTCTATTAAAAAAACTACCACTTGTTGGGGAAAGGTTTTCAATGTTTAAAAAATTGAAAGCTTGCAAGATTGATAAGAAAGATATAATACCGCCAACATATGAGGTAGCAACTAAAATATTACTCATATTGATTTTTTGAGCATATAAGAAAAAAGTAATACTGACACAAAGCCAGCCCAACATGTACATTAAACCCCATAATGATTCAATAAAATTTTGAGAAACAAAATAAGAGCTAATTAATGAGAATAATAAATATGAGATAAACATTAAAACCCAAATTGTTTGAGTTTTTGAAATATTATTTATTTTTATCTTATTTAAATGAAAGATTGATAAAATACTAAATAGTATTATAAATAATGATGTTCTCCTTACAATCAGGGTAGGATCACTAAAATCTGTATTGATCAAAAATGGTAAAATGATAAATGGCGCTATCAATAAATTTTGCATGTTAAAATTTAATGAATTTATTTTTTTATGCAAAGTAGAGCAATTTTTTAAATAAACGTAAAATTTGACTTTTCGAATTAGTAGTCGACTTTGTATATTATGGGTATAGAAATTCCTATAAATAATTTGAGTTAGTAAAAGATTGAAAGCTCATACTGTAAAGGTTATATGATTTATGAAAATGATTACTAAAAAGCTCTACTTCACATTTGGGTTTACTTTTTTTATTATTGGATTATTGGGTTATTATCTTCCAGTTTTGCCTGGTACAATTTTTATGATTATTTCTGCATATTTTTTTATGCATTCATCTGAAAATTTTTATAATAAGATAATTAATAATCCATATTATGGCGCTCCCATTAAAATGTATATTGAGAATAATGTGATTCCTCTTAAATCAAAAGTTATTATTTTACTTTCAATATGGATAGCAACATTTTTTACTATCAATTTAGATTTTTTAACAACTTTCAATTATAAAACAAATCTTGCTGGAATGAACTTTATTGTTAATTTTAAAAATATTACTATTATACTATCATTAATTGGTTCATACTTTGTTTTAAAAACAAAGAATAGATGAATAAGCTATTCATAAAAATATTTATTATTCTTTTATCAGTTGGCTATTCCAGTTCAACATTAAATTTTAATGTAACTAATGCATATGGCAATCCTCTTGAAAATGTTTACGTTGAAGTTTTAATTGATGATTTTGAAAACGAGGGTATTGGAAAAACTGACATTTCAGGAAATTTTATTTTTAAAATTGAAAACGAACAAATATCATCAATAAAGCTATCTCATATTGGTTATAATGATAAAACTTTATCAATTGATTCATTAAAAGAAAATCAAAATATAGTTTTAGAATTTGATAACATAAAATCAGAACAAGTTGTTATAACAGGTATGCGAGCTAAAACATATATTAAGGACACTCCAGTTTTAACTTATGTTATAACATCAGATGACATTGAAAATTCTGCTTATAGTTCTGTTAAGGAGGCTCTGGAGATGAGCTTGCCTAATATTCAAAATGTTGTTTCAAGTCATGCGGGCATAAGTAATGAGCAAGTAAAGATACAAGGTTTAGATAATAAGTATTTATTATTTTTGATTGATGGTAAGCGTGTTTCAGGTGAATTTGCTGGAAATCTAGATTTTAAAATGTTTGATTTATCAAATATAGATAGGATTGAAATAATTGAAGGTGGTATGTCTAGTCTGTATGGATCAAGTGCTATTGGAGGTGTAATAAATATTATTACAAAAAAACAAACCAAACCATTTAAGTTTAGTTATTCATATTTGCATGATGATCCTATGGTAAAAATACATTCACTAAATTTAGGATTAGAATTTAGAAAGTTTTATTATGATGTCAATGTAGTTAATCAAAATACCAATGGTTATGATCTTACACCCAATCCAGAATTAATATTTCCACTTAAAACTTTAGAAGAGTATAGTACTCTATCTTTAAATCATACTGTGGGTTATGATAATGATAAAAATTTTAGCATAAGGGCTAATTATAAAAATTACAAAAATGATATTTATTTATATCAACGACAAACACTACAAATTTTAGATCAAGATGACCCTAATTATCCAATTTATGATTATATGTCATATAGAAGTTGGATTCCAAAGTTTGAAGATCTTAATTATGGTATTAATTTTAGTTTTTATCAAAATAGTTCACTTTTTACTGTTCAATATAATTTTGAAGAGTATATAAAATCTAATTATTTCTTTAATTATACAGAAGAGCCTTGCAATCAAATAGACTGTAGTGATCAAAACAATCTATCAAGTTCAGAATTTGTAAACGCTATTAACAAAAATAGTAGTCTTCTAATTCAATATAATAAAGAATTTGATAACAACTTATTTACTTTAGGCTTGGAATATAATGATGATAATTATAGTTCATATAACATATATCATTATGGATATACAGACCAAAATGGATACTTTGATAGTGGAGATTACGATGATAATGGTGAATGCGACCCATTTGTAAATGATTGTTTAGTAGAGTCTATTTTTGACTCAAAGGATGACACAAAATATTATGAAAAGATATCATATTTTATTGGAAATCAATGGAATATTTTTGGTAATAAGATGGGTGCCTCATTTAGATATGTAGATTCTAAAAATTTTGATGATAATTATGTTTATTCATTATCATACATGCTAAAAAAATATCAGCCATATGATATAAGATTAAATTTTAGTAGAGGTTTTAGAACTCCATCTATAAAGGAATTATATTATAATTGGTATGGACATAGCCCTGCTATTATAGGAAACTCTAATTTAGAGCCGACAACTAATGATTATTTTTCTTTTTCTATTCAAAATTTTGATATAAATCAAGATTATTCATTAGAGTTATTTTACAATAATGTCAAGGATATGATTGGTGGTATTTATGTAGATATAAACGATGATGGGACAGAAGAATATCAATATAGTAACTACAATAATATTTTATTTTATGGAATTAATAGTCACTTAACGATTAATAATGAAAAAAATAAATTAAAATTTGTTTACAACTTCACTAATCCAGAATCAGACAGTAAAAGTGCTTTACAGTTGATATCTAAACACTCAATTAGGTTTAATTATTTAAGAAATATTAGTGGCAAGCTAGATATTTCATTTAATTCAAAATACACAAGTCAAAAGTTTGTGGTTTTAGGAGATGATGAAGTTACACTAGAAGGTTATTTCATATCTGATTTAATTTTTATTTATAGCATTAATAAGAATTTTGAATTAAAAGCCGGATATAAAAATTTATTTGATTATAAAGATAATAGAAGATTTTTAGAATCAGGAAATGATTTTTTATCAACATATGATCCTGGTAGAAGAATTATTATTGAATTAAAATTCAATTTTGATAAATAGAGTAAAAGAGAGAAGTAATAACATATTAATTTGAAAGGAAAAGAATGAAAGCAATAATAATGATATTATTATCAACTTTTGTTTATTCTCAAACTGAATATTTAGTCACCATTCCAGCGACGAGCTACACAGAATGGGTTTACTATTCTTTTGAAACTCACAGTATAGTAGAAGTTGAAGATGCAGAAAATTCTCTTGATTGGGATATAGGTTTGCAAAGAAAACATTTTAGATCTAATAGTGGCTTAGCAGGCATTGGCCAAGGAGGAGGTTATGTGGATTCAACAATGACTTGGGTAGATCATTGGGGTACAATGAATGAGTTACCAGAAAATATGTATTGGCATACAGATCAAACTTTTTATGATTTTTATGATATAAATACACATACTTATGTAGAAGGTATTGAAAATCCCGCTTTAAGAACTTGGGGATGGTTTAATAATTATTTTCAGATGGTCCCTACTGATTATGTGATGTTTGTAAAATGTGCAAATGGAGAAGATGTAGTAAAATTATGGGCATATGATTATTACGATGGTGGAAGTGGTAATATAGCAATTAGATATCAAACTGGTTTTACATTAGGTAATTTATCAAATAATATCAATGATAATTCCCAGTTTATGTTAGGTAAAGCATACCCTAATCCGTTTAATCCTAGCACAACTATTTCTTTAACGCTACCAAACACCGAATTTGTATCTGTTAAAGTTTATAATCTTATGGGGCAAGAAATTAAAATACTTTCGGAAGGTATTCTTGAAGCAAGCATACATACATTTACTTGGAATGCAAATGATGTTTCTAGTGGTGTTTATTTGATAAAAGCTGAATCAAAATCAAATATTGCTATTCAGAAAGTTCTTCTTGTTAAATAACATTACTATTAATAATAAAAATAATATGTGGTTTGAAATAATTTTATCAAACCACATATTATTTTCAAAAAATAAGGAAAAAAAATGATTTTAAATCCAAAGAAAGCAACACTATTTTCAATAACAATCTTAGTATTTATAAGTTTAATAAGTTATATAATTACATCATCACCAACAGCATTAATACCATTTATATTTTCAATTTTAATTAGTATTTGTTATCTGATTTATGATAAAAATAGTAAAGTTTTTGCTCATATCATTTTAGTTTTATTAGTACTTGTATTGGTAGCACTATTTATGCCACTTAATAAAAGAATCGATGCTAATGATTTATGGGGTATTGTTAGAATATCAACAATGCAATTGGCATGTTTTTATACAATTGTATGCTTTGTAAAAAGTTTTATTGAAGCAAGAAAAAATAATTAATTAATAAGTGAAAGTATTATTTATAATAATTTCTTTTTTATTGCTTTCATGCAATGGTAATATGGTAGATACCAATGAAGTTTTAATTGGCTGTACTGATGTTAACGCATGTAACTACATGGAGGAAGCAAACACTAATGATAATTCATGTATTTATGCAGATCAAAACTATGATTGTAATGGTGATTGTATTTTTTTAGATGAATGTGGAAATTGTGAAGGTGAATCTTTAGAAAGTATAAATCTATTTGGACAATGTTATAATATTAGTACAACCACTTCATTAGATTTTAATAATCAATCAATTACTATTATACCTGATGAAATTAATCAATTAGTTAATCTTAGCTCACTTAATTTAGGTTTTAATGAAATTGAAGAAATTCCTGAAACAATAGGAGATTTAGTAAATTTAAAAACATTAATTTTAACATCTAATGATATAACTTCTATACCAAGTAGTATTGGAAATTTGGTTAATCTAGATACGTTATATCTATTATTTAATTCTATAAATAATTTACCAACAAGCATTGGAAATTTAATTAATTTAACATTATTAGATTTAGATTGGAATCAATTGACAATACTTCCTGATGAAATTGTAGGTTTAAATAATTTAAAAACACTTAATATAGGAAATAACGAAATTGAATCTTTACCTGATAGCATTGGAAGTTTTATTAATTTAGAAAAATTTTTCTTTGATAATAATAACATTTCATCTTTGCCTTCTAGTATATGCAATATACCTGCTAATTGTTATGTTGTTGCAACTGGAAATAATTTATGTGAAAAATATAGGTATTCATGTATTGATTGGGGATTCAATAATATGCAATGGGGTCAGCAAGATTGTGAAGATTTTTAAGGAAAAAAATGAGAAATTTTAATTTAATAATAATACTATTTTTATTCAGCGGTTGCTCAATCATCAATTTAGATTCTAATCATCATCATTTAAAAAAGCATGTTAAATATTTAGCATCGGATGAGTTAGAAGGACGATATCCAGCATCAAATGGTGGTTTTTTAGCAGCAACATATATAAAAGATCAATTTAAAAATTTAAATCTAGAATTATTAGGTGATGATGGATTTCAATATTTTGATATAGTATCTTCTGTTTCTCTTGGTAATAATAATAATTTAGTATTTGAAAATAAATCTTACGAAGTAAATAATGATTTTATACCATTATCTTTTGGAAAAAATACTTCGTTAACCTCAGAAATATTTTTTACAGGTTATGGTTTTATTATTGATACCGATAGTTTGTATTGGAATGATTATAAAAATATTGAAATTAAAGATAAATGGGTTATGATTTTAAGAGGATCTCCAGAAGGTGATAATCCACATAGTGCTTTTGGAGAACATTTATCATTAAGAAAAAAAGTTTTGAATGCTAAGGATAATTCCGCTGCTGGTGTCATCTTTGTTTCTGGTGAAAATTTTGACAAAGAGGATAATTTGGTTGAATTATCCTATGATCAAAGTCAGCAAGATTTAGGAATCCCAATAATTCATATTAAAAGAGATTTGGCAAATACAATTTTAAGCTCAAATAATACATCAGTGCAAATACTTGAAGAAAATATAGATAAAAATTTTAAATCTTTTAATATTTCAAAAGAATTAAGTGTAAATACTGAGATTATTTTTAATAAAAAAAAGACTCAAAATGTTTTAGGGTATATCAAAGGAAATGATTCTGTATTAAAAGATGAATATATCATCATTGGAGCGCATTACGATCATTTAGGATATGGTGGTCCTAAATCAGGCTCTAGGAGACCTCATTTAAATGAAATACATAATGGTGCAGATGATAATGCCTCTGGTGTTTCTATATTAATAGAGTTAGCTAAATCAATAAAAAAAATAAATAATAAAAGATCAATTTTATTTATTGCATTTGGTGCAGAAGAAATGGGTTTAATAGGCTCAAAATATTTTGTTAATAGTAAATTAATTGAAAATAATAAAATACAAATTATGATTAATATGGATATGGTTGGAAAGTTAAAAGTGGAAAAAGTTTTAAATGTAAGTGGAACCAAAACAGGGCTTGATTTAGAAAAGTATTTAACTGAGTCATTTAATAAATCTAAATTAGATTTTATATTTGATGCAAAAGGCTATGGACCTTCTGATCATTCAAGTTTTTACGTGAATGATATCCCTGTTTTATCTTTTTTTACTGGAGGTCATACCGATTATCATACACCACTTGATGATTATGAAAAGCTTAATTATTCAGGCATGCATTTAATAACAGAATTACTTTCAGAAGTTATTCTAAAATTAGATGATGTACCAAAAATTCAATTTCAGGAATCTGGTCCTAAAAAAAGAGAGCAGATGCCAAGTAGATTTAAAGTTACCTTAGGGATAATGCCAGATTATGTATACAATCAAACTAAAGGTCTTAGAGTTGATGCTGTTTTACCTAATAAGCCAGCTTTTAATGGGGGAATTAAAGATGGTGATATAATCGTAAAAATGGGTAATAAGTCTGTAAATGATATTTATGAATATATGCATAGACTTTCTGAATACAGTAAAGGAGATAAAACTGAGGTTGTTGTAATGCGAAATAATGAACAAATAGCATTAGAGGTAATTTTTTAAAAAATATGAAAAAAATAATTATAATTTCTGTATTTAGTATATTTATGTCATGTTCAACACAAAAAGATTCAGATTTAAATTTTAAGTTAATTAACACAAAACAATTAACTGAAAATGGTGATAATGGTGAAGCTT
>MDTD01191486.1_pt1 | contig 19336 bp, 23 predicted proteins | sample 811221 | NCBI WGS metagenome assembly MDTD01 (sample SAMN05326646, study PRJNA326480) | marine metagenome | isolation source: seawater | place: Pacific Ocean: South West | collected 2011 | reverse complement strand
TACAACAACAGTGTCATTTTTTTTTATATTTACCACATTAATGAAATGCCTCTCGATAAGTTTTTTTGATACGGGGTCTTTTCTGAGTCCACTCTCCATAGGGTGAAACACCATCATTCTCAGTTGGGCTGTTTTTTTTTCAAGGGATATCCTAGTTTTGATTTTATTAGACATAACTTATGATTCTTCCCCACAACCGCCGATAGTGACTTTAACCAATTTAGATGTTTCGTAGAAAAATCCATCATCTGATTCAACAATTATTGTTAACTTCGAAGTTTCTCTCATTTTTATTCTTGTTGAGACGGAAGGTTGAGATGCCTTAGAAAATATGAATTTAGCGGTTAAAGGACTCGGATTCTTGTCCACAAGAACGTATATAGCCCGAGTATTTTCGATTAAGCTCTTAACTTCTATCGGAACAATTGTTCCGTTCTCAGCTATCTGTGGCGCTTTGAGGTCAATATTCTCGGATCCGGTTACAGATTTTATTCCCATGGCTGATAGAGCATGAGAGATTGTGGTGGCGTTAAAGGCATCTTGGTCCCACGGAAAGGCGAAAGCTTTGCAGGAAAACCAAATGTAGGAGAGGTTTATACTGATAATTTTAAGAAAATTTCTTCGGCAAGATTGAAAATTCATCATAAAGTGTGCAAGTAATCAACTATCAGCGAAATTTCATCCTCGGACAGTATCTTGTGTTTGCCAAATGGAGGCATAATGGTATTGATATTACCTTTGGTGGGGTCCCATATGAGTTCCATCAAAGTATCACGATTTGGGAATCGCAATTTAAGGTTTGTGAGTGGAGGCCCTATGTCAGCAATAGACATAACGTCTTTCGCACTAGGAATTTGGTGGCACGCTATGCAATTTCCCTTATTCACGGAAATCATCAGTTTTTTCCCCTCAAGAGCAGGGGAGAGTGAAAGGTCGCTCCCGTCTGCGGTCGCAATAAGGCTCAGGAAGATAAAAAACAAAAATACGTTGAAAATACTCTTTTTTACCACTCCGATTTGCAGTCTCAGTTTCCCTTCCAAGTTCCTGATTTACCTCCCGTTTTTTCAAGTAATCTAATCGAATTAATATTCATTCCCTTATCAATGGCTTTACACATATCGTAGATTGTCAGCAAGCCAATACTCACACCAGACAGGGCCTCCATCTCGACACCTGTGAGGCCTATGCTCTCTGCTGTTACTGTACATTCAACTGATTGGATAGCCTCATCAATGCTAAACTCTACCGATACTCCTGAGATCGATACCGGATGGCAGAGCGGTATCAGTTGCGAAGTTTGTTTGGTAGCTTGGATTGCGGCTATTCTGGCTACACCTAGAACATCTCCTTTTTTCGTGGAGCCGGCTTTTATTAATTTAATGGTGTCCCTGCTCACAGAAATGTTTCCTGTGGCCACAGCTTTCCTTTTGGTGATGCTCTTGCTCCCAACATTAACCATGTGGGCTTTACCGCTATCATCAAAATGATTAAATCCACTCAATTTCTTCAGATCTTCTTGTTAGAATCGTCAACAACAAAAGAAATATAAAATTCCATAAGTCTGTACAATGGTATCATGAAATTTATATTTTTCCTTTTTTTAACTCCGCTCGTAAACGATTCTGTAAAGGCGGACGATTTGCCCACATTGGGTGACACTAACGATTCAATTATTTCTAAAATTGAAAGAAAACATTTGGGCCGATCAATCGTTTATGGGTTAAAAAAAACTGACAAGTATTTGAAAGACTTGGTGGTTGAGGACTATATCAAACAAATTGGTTACTTGCTTGTATCTAACAGTCCTGTTGCTGGTCAAGCAGTTGAATTTTTTATGGTAAACGACAATAGCTTAAATGCTTTTGCTTTGCCTGGGGGATTTATCGGTGTGCACACTGGTTTAATCAACAAAGTTAGGAGCGAGTCAGAGCTGGCCAGCGTTCTTGCTCATGAGATAGCCCATGTAAGTCAAAAGCACATAGCACGTATGATTGCGGGTCAAAAGAGGGCTGGTATGGCCTCTATGGCAGCCGTGGCCATAGCAATATTAGCTAGTAGATCAGGGGGAGATGCATCAATGGCTACTCTGGGTGCAGCGCAAGCTGGAGTAATTCAAAGCCAGTTGGATTATAGCAGGGAGTATGAGAGAGAGGCTGATAGGGTTGGGTTGAAGATACTGGCAAAGTCCTCTTTCGACCAACATGCTGTTGAAAGCTTTTTGAAATTCATGCAAAAGACAACCGAATCTTCCAGCTCGGTGGTGCCTTCGTATATGCGGACACATCCTTTCTTTTACGAGAGACTTTCGGATATTCAAAACCGCCTTCAAAACCGTCCTTATCAACAAGTCCCTGATAGCATTGAGTTTCTTTTAATTCAAGCGAGATTAAAGTCTATGAGTATGTTGCCGGAGGAATCGGTCAAAAGGTTCAAACTAGACCTCAGTGAAAAGAATTATACCAACGAGTTGGCGACGTTGTACGGTTTGACTTTTTCTTTAATGCGAGCTCGGGATTACGATGGCGCACACAAGCTTGTGAATAGCTTGTTTAATCTTTCAAAAGGGCATCCAATAGTGACAGAGCTAGCTGGCCTGGTAGCAATCAAGCGGGGATTCATTGAAGAGGGGTTAGGTTATTTTCAAAAAGCTCTTACAGATTTTCCTAACAAATTGAGTTTAATCGATGCGTATGCGAAATCCTTGATTGAGTGTGGAAAAGCAAAAATGGCCGTTGAGTTTCTCGACTCAGTCAGCTTCAAATTCCGAACCGAATCTCGGATATTTGAATTGCAATCCAAAGGTTACTCCATGCTAGGCAACAAACTTTTACAGCACCGGGCACAGGCTGAGGCTTATTTTCATCGCGGTGAGTTAGCTTTGGCGATTCAACAATTGGAGCTTGCGAGGTCAACTGGCGGCGGAAATTATTTTGAGAAATCTAGTATTGATGCGAGGATGAAAGAATTTATAAAAATTAGGAACGATTGGCGGGGAACGGGGTCATGACTGTACTCCTTGCAAGTTTAATTTTTTATAAAAAAGGATATTCTATGACCGGTTCTATTGGAAAGTGATCGCCAATGAAAAATGAAGAACAGGAATGCGATTTAGAGTTGGACGCGAGAGGCTTGGATTGCCCCTTGCCCATTTTAAAAACAAAAAAAAGTCTGGATAGGCTCGCATCGGGTTCGAGAATGAAGGTGTTAGCTACTGATCCGGGCTCTATAAGAGATTTTGAGGCTTTCTCGCGTCAAACTGGTCATACCTTGTTGACAGCTGAGTCAACAGACGGTGAATTTTTATTCGTTATACAAAAAAAATGAAAGGAACAATAAGTGTTGGATCAATTTATCACGGAATTTGATCGAGCTATCAAAACGTTAACAGGGCACCATAGCGGTAGAGCGTCTCAACGAGATATTTCCCAAGTTGAACGGGAAACGGAATTGACAGACTCAGAAAAGAAGTTATCGAGTTCACTTATGCGAGTTAACCACACTGGAGAAGTTTGTGCTCAAGCTCTTTACTCTGGACAATTGCTGACCGCCCGCGATGATAAAATTAGACGGCTTTTCCTCGAAGCTGTAGAGGAGGAGATCACTCATCTGAAAATGACGGGACGCAGGTTGAGAGAGTTAGAAAGCAAACCTAGTTTGTTTGACCCTATTTTTTACACTGGTTCATTCGCTTTAGGAGTTTTGGCGGGAGTGGTTGGAGATAAATGGAGCTTAGGCTTTGTGGAGGAGACTGAACGACAGGTTGAAAAACATCTTGAAGATCACCTAGAACGGCTTCCTTCGGGGGATGTGCGTAGCAAAGCTATTTTGGAGCAAATGAAAGAAGATGAAGCCAGACATGCCGATCATGCCTCTGAGGCTGGCGCCGCAACACTACCGGACACCGCTAAATCTATCATGAGCTTTGCCTCGAAACTGATGAAGGTAGTATCTTATCGCTTGTAAATTCGCAGGAAATTATGGCTTCTTCGTCTTCAAGGCGATTTTTTTTAAAAAATGGAAAAGAGTTAAAACCGACTGGTTTTGCAACTACTGTTTTTCCATGTAGTCATAGTTTAAAATAGAGATAGTTATAGTACTGGAATTCTAATGAATGAAGAAACACAACGTCGTCGGCGCATACTCGTAATAGGTACTGGGGTAGCTGGGGCACTCGGTGGATTAGGTGCAAGCATTCCGCTGCTTTCGAGTATGGCTCCAAGCGCAAAAGCTCGAGCAGCCGGTGCTCCTGTTGAAGTTGAGTTGAGCAATATAGAACCGGGGATGATGGTCACTGTTGAGTGGCGAGGCAAGCCAGTTTGGGTCCTACATAGAACTCCGACGATGTTGAATTCACTAGGAGAGACCTTGTCGAAAGTGCAGGATCCTGAATCTTCGATTCCAATGCAACCGAAGTATGCTATGAACGAATACCGGTCCATAAAGGCCGAATATCTAGTTTTGGTTGGAATATGCACCCATCTGGGTTGTTCTCCGACACAAAAATTAGAGGTAGGTCCTGGAACAGGTATGGGGGCTGACTGGAAGGGGGGATTTTTTTGTCCCTGTCATGGGTCAAAATTTGATCTGGCTGGAAGGGTTTACAAAGGCGTTCCGGCTCCCGTTAATCTTGAGGTACCGCCCCATATGTATCTAAGCGAGGAAATGCTGATAATTGGGGAAGAAAAAGAGGCTTGAGTTTTATGAGTTTTGGAAAAACAACTTTGAAGTGGGTGGACGAAAGGTTTCCGCTATCATCCTTCTTAAAGAACCATCTAACCGAGTATTACGCCCCAAAAAATTTTAATTTTTGGTATTTCTTCGGCTCACTGGCGTTACTTGTTTTGGTGATACAAATTGTGACTGGGATATTCTTGACCATGCACTATAAACCTGATGCCGAGGAGGCTTTCGCATCAGTCGAATACATTATGAGAGATGTGCCACTCGGGTGGCTAATCAGATATGTTCATTCAACTGGCGCCTCCATGTTTTTTGTAGTCGTATACCTTCACATGTTCAGAGCTATCATTTACGGTTCATACAGAAAACCAAGAGAGTTGTTATGGATATTTGGTATGTTGATCTATTTGTGCCTAATGGCAGAGGCTTTCTTCGGTTATTTATTGCCTTGGGGGCAAATGTCATATTGGGGAGCACAAGTCATAATTAATCTATTCGCGGCCGTGCCGTTTATAGGCCCTGACCTTGCGGTTTGGATTAGGGGTGATTACGTGGTTTCGGACGCCACTTTAAACAGGTTTTTCGCTTTTCACGTCATTGCTATCCCTCTTGTTCTTCTCGGCCTTGTTATGTGTCATTTGGTCGCTCTTCACGAGGTGGGATCAAACAACCCCGATGGTATAGAGATAAAAAAACACAAAGATAAATCCGGAAAGCCTTTAGACGGAATTGCATTTCACCCGTACTACACAGTTAAGGATCTGGTCGGAATTGTCGTGTTCTTAATGGTTTTTTCATCCATAGTGTTTTTTGCACCTGAAATGGGGGGATACTTCCTTGAACATAACAACTTTGTTCCTGCTGATCCTCTCAAAACTCCTGATCACATTGCACCAGTTTGGTATTTTACGCCTTACTACTCGATCCTCCGGGCGATTCCTCCCATGTTTGGTTCTCAGTTTCCTGGGGTGGTCGCCATGGGGCTAGCTGTAATGATTCTATTTTTTATGCCTTGGTTGGACAGAGGGGCGGTTCGGTCCATCAGATATCGCGGTTTGATTTACAAGGGCTGGTTGTCTGTTTTCGTCATTTCATTTCTCATTTTAGGATATTTGGGTGTAAAACCAACCAGTGTTTGGGGTCAATTTGGATCATGGCTGGGTGGTGCTGACAGGGCTGTGATAGTCGCACGCCTTTGTACCTTAATTTACTTCCTTTTCTTTTTTCTAATGCCTTGGTACACCAAAATTGATCGAACCAAACCAGAACCCGAGAGAGTTACTTCTTGAGTAAAATTTATATTTTTTTAATTTTTTTCCCATCGGCTCTACAGGGAGCTGAAAGTGGTATAAAACTTGACAAGGCCAAGCTTGATTTGTCTGATGGCATTTCAATCCAAAGGGGCGCTCAGACGTTCGTCAATTATTGTCTCGGTTGCCACGAGGCCTCCTACATGAGATTCAACCGAATGGAGGACTTAGGACTTACAAAGCAACAAATTAGGCAGTATCTTGTTTTTGGAGATCAAAAGGTTGGTGACCTCATGCGTAATTCTATGAGTCGGGAAGACGCCCAAACTTGGTTTGGAATAGTACCCCCAGATCTCTCCGTGGTCGCCCGTTCAAGGGGAGGAGATTGGCTCTACACTTACTTGAGATCTTTTTATAGGGATGACAGCACCGCCACGGGATGGAATAATGTATTATTCCCTAATGTAGGAATGCCCCACATATTGTGGGAAATGCAGGGTGTGAGGATGCTCAAAATTGGTAGCGAGGGCAAAAGCCCAGATTTCATTCTCAAAGCGGAAGGAACTATGGACAAAAGAGAGTACGATAATTTTATTCGAGATTTGGTTAACTTTCTTGTATATATGGGAGAGCCGGCGAGAACCTTAAGGGTGCAGGTCGGGATTGTAATAATGTTTATTTTGAGCATTTTTCTTTTGCTTACTTATCTGTTGAAAAAGGAGTTCTGGAAGGATGTCAGCCATCAACCCAGCGAGGATACAAGCTAATGATGACCCTCTACTCCGGAACTACATGTCCGTTCAGTCAAAGATGTCGCATAGTTCTGTACGAAAAAGGTATGGATTTTGAGGTTGTCGACATTGATCTCGATAATAAGCCTGAAGACTTAGTGATTATGAACCCGTATAACCGAACACCGGTCCTTGTGGAGCGTGATCTGGCACTTTTCGAGTCGAATATTATAAATGAATACATTGATGATCGGTTTCCACATCCTCAACTAATGCCGGCTGATCCGGTAATGAGGGCTAGGGCTAGGCTGTTCTTGTACAGGTTTGAAAACGAGCTTTTTTACCATGTCGATGCTTTAGAGCAAGGAACCGCGAAGCAAGTCGAGAAGGCACGATCATTCATTAGGGAAAACCTAATGAGAATGGCCCCGGTATTTAGTCGCCAAAAATATATGTTAGGTGATGAATGCTCGATGCTAGATGTGGCTATCGCTCCCCTACTCTGGCGTCTCGAGAAATATGAGATTATTCTTCCAAAGGGAGCTATTTCTTTGATGAAGTATGCGGAGAGGCTTTTCAGTCGTCCGTCTTACATAGAATCTTTAACTCCTGCCGAAAAGGCCATGCGTAAATGAGTATGTCCTCCATGACCTCTTATCTAATTCGAGCCCTTCACGAATGGTGCACAGATAATTCTCTCACACCGCAGCTGGCGGTTAAAGTTGATGATCAGACTCAGGTTCCATTAGCTCACGTAAAGAATGGTGAAATAATTCTGAATATTAGTTACGACGCTACAAGACACCTCAAAATTAGTAATGAGTTAATAAACTTTTCAGCTCGCTTCTCTGGCGTATCACACGAAGTTTGTATTCCTGTCCGTTCGGTTTATGGCATTTTCGCCAAAGAAACAGGTCAGGGCATGACCTTTGATCACCAAAAACAGAGCAAAAAAAATGTTACAGAGACATTGGAAAAAAAAGCAACCAAAAGTACTCGAGGGGAGGCGGTTAAAAAAAGCCGTTTGCAATTAGTTAAATAGTTAGCGTTGCCGGCATAGCTCAGTTGGTAGAGCAGTTGATTTGTAATCATCAGGTCGGGGGTTCGACTCCTCCTGCCGGCACCAAATTGTAGAGTTGGCGTATCCAGCTATCACTATTTACTCCTAAGTCGTAGTGTGTGGTAATGTATGGTTTTTTTGAGTTTGGATCTAAAGTTATAAAATCATGTGTCCACCAACTATCTCTTATATAAATAGATATCTTGTGAAATTGAGCCTTGTTTTCTCTCTGTTTGTGTTAATGCTAGGGCAGTCAGATGCCTCTGATGAGGAAATGACATTAGAACAAGCACGTATGAAGGTTACTTATGCGCGAGAAAATTTGAAAAAGATTGAAAAGGAGTATGACGAAATCTCGAATCAAGAGCTAAGTGCAATGGACTCTTTGAGGAGGGCCGAAAAAAAATATAAAAGCGCTAAAGCTAAGCATGTTTCGCTAACAAAAACGAGAAAGAACAAGAAAGTTGAGCTTGATAAGGCCAGAGAAATACTCGATTCAAATCGAGAAAAATTCAAAAGCCTGCGAAGCAAACGTTAGATATGAGAATAATAAAGCAGGCTGAGGTAGGACTATGAAGATTCACGAGTATCAGGCGAAAAAAATTTTAGAAACTTTTGGTGTCCCAACTCCGAAGGGAAAAGTCTGTTTTTTAGAAAATGAGGCCAAATTAGCGGCTCAGGAGATAGGTGGCGCTAGTTGGGTTGTTAAGGCACAAATTCACGCGGGTGGGCGCGGTAAGGGTGGAGGGGTAAAAATCGCTCAATCTATTGATCAGGTTGTCAGTTTTTCTCAAGAAATTTTAGGTATGAGATTGATAACCCACCAGACCCACCCCAAGGGACAACTCGTAAGAAGAATATTAGTCGAGGAGGCATTGCCAATTCAGAAGGAGTACTATTTGGGGTTGGTAATTGATCGTCTAAGCCAAAAAGTTTGTATTATGATCTCGTCAGAGGGTGGGATGGAAATAGAACAAGTGGCTGAAAAGAACCCAGAGAAAATTGAAAAGTTTTTTGTTGATCCTGAAAAAGGAGTTTCCGAAAAGGTAGCAAGGCAGGTAGTTGAGAGAGTTGGTTTTCCTGATTCGATGTTGAACTTGGTGGTAGAGACTTTGCAAAAAACCTATACCTGTTTTTGGGAGACGGATGCCAGTCTATTAGAGGTGAACCCTTTGGTGGTAACCGACGATGCTAGACTTATAGCTTTAGATGCTAAAATAAATTTTGATAGCAACGCCTTGGGTAGGCAACCTAAATTGCTCAAACTGAGGGATTTTGATGAGGAGGATGATTTAGAGGTTGAGGCGTCAGAGCATGGGCTATCGTACATAGCTCTCGATGGAAATATTGGGTGTCTCGTTAATGGTGCTGGATTAGCTATGGCAACCATGGATACTATAAAACTTTTTGGAGCAGAGCCTGCAAATTTTCTAGATGTTGGAGGAGGGGCAACTGCAGAAAAGGTCACTCATGCCTTTAAAATAATGCTAAAAAATCAAAATATTGCCGCGATTCTGGTTAATATCTTTGGCGGTATTATGCAATGTGATGTCATAGCTAGAGGTATTATTGCTGCTGTTAATGAGGTTAGGATGGAAGTGCCCCTTGTTGTTCGTATGAAGGGAACCAACGAAGACCTCGGGAAAAAGATCTTAGATGACTCTGGTTTACCAATAATATCGGCTCTAAATATGGCTGAGGCTGCTAAGTTTGCCGTTGAAGCGGCTGGAGGAAAAAGATCATGTCAATTTTAATTGATAAAAACACTAGAGTTATTACGCAAGGAATGACCGGAAAAACTGGGTACTTTCATACAAAACTTTGTAGTCAATATGCCCAGGGGGCCAAGGCATATGTGGCGGGCGTTCACCCAAAAAAAGCAGGGCAAATTTTTGATGGTATTCCGGTTTATGGCTCGGTAGTTGATGCCAAAAGAGAAACTGGAGCAAACGCGTCAGTAGTTTATGTTCCGCCCTTAGCCGCAGCAGGGGCAATTTTAGAGGCCGTAGAGGCAAAACTTGATTTAGTGGTTTGTATCACAGAGGGGATTCCCATCAAGGATATGGTCCGGGTCCGACACAAAATGGTTGAAACAAAGTCAACAACTCTATTACTTGGACCAAACTGTCCAGGTGTGATAACTCCCGATGAGCTTAAAATAGGTATTATGCCCGGGCATATCCACAAAAAAGGGCCAGTAGGGGTGGTTTCACGCTCAGGAACTCTCACCTATGAGGCGGTGGGACAATTAACTGAAATAGGGCTTGGTCAGAGCACTGCGGTAGGAATAGGGGGCGATCCAGTTAATGGCTTGAAACACATTGATATTATGAAATTATTTAACGACGACCCAATGACCGAAGCAGTCGTCATGATTGGTGAAATAGGTGGATCAGATGAGGAAATAGCTGCTCACTGGGTAAAAGAAAATATGCAGAAACCGGTCGTAGGGTTTATCGCTGGAGTGACAGCTCCACCCGGGAAACGGATGGGTCATGCTGGTGCAATAGTATCCGGCGGTAAAGGTACAGCTAGCGAAAAATTAGCTATCATGGAGTCTTGTAATATAAAAACCACCAGAAATCCGGCTGAGATGGGCAATCTTTTAAAATCAGTAATGCGGTAAGTGTTTCATGGAGATGGCATTAGGCTTCGATATTGGAAACCCACAATTTTGGGTGGCTGTTGGTCAGATAATTCTCATTGACCTTCTCTTATCTGGGGACAACGCTATGGTTATAGCCCTCGCCTGTAGAAACTTACCGCAGAGACAACGCCGCATGGGAGTCCTTTGGGGGGTGGGCGGTGCCGTCGGACTGAGAGTTCTGCTTACAATTTTTGCGGTTACCCTTTTAGCTCTCCCCTACCTAAAGCTCGTCGGGGGAGTGCTACTCCTTTGGATAGGCATCAAATTGGTGACAGAGAATAAGAGTTCAAAGACTCACGAAATTGACGCATCAACGAGTTTTTCGACAGCCATTAAAACCATAATCCTAGCCGATCTTGTCATGAGTCTTGATAATGTGGTTGCTGTAGCTGCCGCCGCAAGAGGCAGTTTTTTTCTTTTGCTTTTCGGCTTAGCCTTATCTATCCCTTTGATGATTTGGTCTAGTCAATTATTTTTAAGAATCTTGGATAGGTTTCCGCTTATAATTTCTCTAGGGGGCGGACTTCTTGGATGGATAGCTTTGTCAATGGCTACCACGGATCCTGTGGTTACCGAGAATCTTAAATTTTTTGATAGCGATGGAATTTTGGTAGGCTCTGCTCCCTACTTGGGCTTTGCTCTGGTACTAGGATGGGGGCTTTTGCATGGCAGTTCCAGAGATAAAAGCGTCACAGATAGTTAAAAATCTTTTAATTTTTTTATCCTATATTCGCGTACTAAATCTTTAACTAATTTTTTCCCTTTGTGCTGTTTGAGATATGCTGACAAATCAATTTCTCTTAGATGCTTAGCGCTTGTTAGTAATGTGCTGCAAACAGATGATTTAGATTGACGAGCATGAGAAAACAAATCTAGTGCTTTATAGGCTGTAACAATTTTCTCAAACCTTTCAGGTCTTCTTATTCCATCTGCGGATTCAATTATTTCTAGTATTTTTGGTTTATCCTCCGACTTAATGTTACTTATATTATTTGTAAAACGATTTAAGACGACAGTGAAATCTCTGTATCTTTTTGGAAGTGGAAATAAGGAAAAAAATTTTTCTAAAGTTTCGCTTTGGTTGAAACAATTCGGATAGTTATCTTCCAATATCTTGTTAATAAGAACTCCAAAGCGGATGTGGAGCGGAAAATTTTTTAAGGCAAGGTAGTTTAAACTTGCTATCAAACTTTTGAGATGAATACTAGGGTAACTCTCACCGTCTTTTTGCTTAGTAATCCCTTTGAACAAATGCACGAAAACGTTACACTTGAGAAGTGCCCGAATCATTTCTGACGGATACTTTTCCATCAATCCTTTCGAGAGCTCATCCCAGACTCTCTCAAAGCTTAGATATTTGGTTTCACCTCTTGCAACTATCTCGGTCATCATCTTCATAGTTTTTGTTGAGATCTTAAATTTAAATCGAGCCGCGAAACGAGCGGCTCTAAAAACTCTCAGCGGATCTTCAGTGAAGGCGGGACTAATGTGTCGAATGACCTTATTTTCAAGATCTCGGATTCCTCCAAATGGGTCGATGAATTTACCATCTTGATCCATTGCAATCGCATTGATTGTAAAATCTCTGCGCTTTAAATCTTGGGTTAAAGTTACCTCGGGGTTGGTATAAAATTCGAAACCTTTATGTCCAACCGCTGTCTTTCTCTCCGTTCGGGCCAATGCGTACTCAGATTTCGTAGAGGGATGTAAGAAAACCGGGAAATCCTTGCCTATAGGAAGAAAACCCAAACTACTCATTTCCGCTGGAGAGCTTCCAACCACCACAAAGTCTTCGTCTTTTACCTCCAAACCAAGAATGGTATCTCTGACAGCCCCACCAACCAAATAGATTTCTAACTGTTCTATCGCCTTCATTTGCCATTTTTTTTCATCGATTAGCAATAGTTCTCTTTTTCGCCCATCTTGACTGTTTTTTCTCCAAGACATTATTTGGTTGCATCATATCTTTTAGCTGATGAAGCTCAATATCGAAAAAATCAGTTATTTTGAACTTGGAGACATTATCGACACTCAGTGATTGCAAATTATCTTTGGTTAGGAATTTGATAGGAGACAACTCGGCAAAGGTAGCGAGAACCTGAGAAACATAATCTGGCAAAGGAATCACAAGTCTTCTGCTTTCTTGAAAGTCGCAGATGGTTTTCACAAGCTCCTGGAAAGTATAAACTTCCGGACCTCCAACTTCAAAAACTTTCCCGTGAGTTTCAGACATGGATATAGACATAACAATCAAATTAGCTAAATCACCAACATGTATTGGCTGAAATTTAGCATCTGGCTTTACAACAGGAACCACCGGAAGGTATTTACACATTTGAGACAGAAGGTTTACAAACTGGTCTCCCGGACCAAAAACAATAGACGGCTTGAAAATTGTGGTTGGAATATTCTCCTGCCCCGAGAGAATGCGTTGTTCTCCTTCCCATTTTGACCTGAGATATTTACTGGGTGAATTTTCGCTTGTACCAAGTGCAGAGACATGTATGAACCGCTCAATTCCCTTATTTATGCATGCTTCGACTATTTGTTCAACTAAATCCACGTGTACTTTCTGAAAACTGTATTTTTTTGTCTCGTGTAAGATGCCGATTAAATTAATCACGATATCACTTCCCTCCAGAATCTCTGAGAGTGAAGACTTTTGATTTAGATCAATATCAACAACATCGATGCTGGGGTTGACTATGAGGTCTTTTTTAATTTTTTCTCGTCTCCTCGTGGGGATTCTGACGGAGAACTCTGCCTCAGCCAGTTCATGAGCAACAGCCCTACCTACAAATCCTGCCCCACCGAGTAAACAGACTATTTTTCGTTGCATTTCATTTCCATTGATAAATGTAAACATGGTAATAATACTCCCATTTTTCTCTGCGTCTAGTGCGTTGAATGGCGATTACATATCGTTTGCCAAAAGGTTAACTTTGACCTTTTGATTATGAGTAATTAGAATAACTCGACTTACTTGATAGCGATTTTTTTTGGGCATTGATTGTAGCGAAAGACCGTTTTCAACGTTTCCACATTACAATCGGAGATAGACAAAGTGTACGAATATAACGATTCATCACTCAAAAATAATGGAGGTCACGATAAGTTTTTGGAGGTCTGGGGGCTTTGATCAAAAATTTAACTTTTATTTCCAGTTAAGATTACCCCGTATTTAAGTTGGATAGCGAGATGCACTGCCGGTGGCTAATTAATTTACGTTACCATGGTTGGTTAACCCAAAAAGGCAATTCTTTATGAGTACACAAGATGAGTTGAAAAAATCTGTGGCGAAAGCTGCGGCAGCGACACTTCCAGAGAACAAATTTATTGGAATTGGATCGGGTAGCACGGTCAATTTTTTTATAGAGGAGATTTCTCACAGGAGAGAACACATCTCGGGGTGTGTGGCCACATCAGAAGCTACCAGAGAGTGGCTTAATAAATGTGGCCTAAAGCTTGTCTCTTTAAATGATGTGTATCCTCTTCCCATTTATTATGATGGCGCCGATGAGGTAAATTATTCGGGAGAAATGATAAAGGGTGGCGGGGGTGCCTTAACTCAAGAAAAAATAATTGCTTCCGCATCAAAAAAGTTTGTTTGTTTGGTGGATAGCTCGAAATTAGTAAAAAAACTTGGCAAATTTCCTCTTCCCATAGAGGTGATTCCCATTTCTTGTGTTCATGTTCAAAAAAACATCGAAGATCTAGGTGGTAGAGCGATTGTGCGAGAGGGTGTAGTCACAGATAACGGTAATTTGATACTCGATGTAATTGACTTAAATTTGGAGAAACTAAAAAATATTGAGGAGCGAATTAATAATTTGCCCGGGGTGGTTGAAAATGGAATTTTTGCAACAAGAAAATGTGATGAGCTTCTCGTGGCCTCTTCACATGGAGTTGAAAAAATAATATTTTGATCAGTTAATCAATTTCAGAGTTTTGATTATTATCAGTTGTTTGAAAAAAATATTTTTCCGTCTCTTTCATAAGAAACTCTCGGGCTTTAATGTCAGATAAGTTTAAACGATATTCGTTAACTAGCATTTTTTGTTTTTCAAGCCACTCCTTCCATGCAATTTGGGATACGTTTTCGTAAATTTTTTTTCCAAGTTCTCCGGGGAAAGGTTGAAAATCCATCGCATCCAGTTCTTTTTGAATCTTTATACATTTAATTTTTTTTGTCATAAGTTTTTCACCAATACCTTAGCGTTCCTCTCACTATTGTAGACTGCCTGTTTTTCTATAGGTAGATTTTTAATGTTACCGATTGCAAATCCCCTTCGTACGAACCACTGACTCGATCTTGTCGTTAGGACAAAAATTTTTTGAATCCCTCTGGCTCTGCATTTAGATTCAATTCTTGCAAGAAGGTTGATACCTGCTCTAGCTTTTTGATAACTAGGATGAACGACTAGACACGCTAGCTCTCCAATTTTCTCGTCATTGTAGCCGTGAAGTGCAACGCAACCCACCAACGTCCCATCATGTTCCAAGACGGTGAAGTCTTTGATGATTTCTTCCACCGCCTCTTTTGTTCTTGGTATAAGAATTTGAACTTCTTGAAGCGGTTTTATTAATTCAAGTATTCCGTCAGCGTCTCCAAGCTTGGCATCTCTCATTGATTCGACTGTACTCTTGGTTATAAGGATTCCCATACCTCTATGCGTAAATAGCTCGGTTATAAGGGCATATTCATCACACTGATCGACCAAGTGCACTCGGCGTACACCCCGTTGACAAGCACTTAAAGAAGCTTCTAAAGTTGATTGAGTTTGTTTCGGCATAGTTCCATTATCAATGATAGAGACGAGTTGATCAGTATGAATTTCTCTAAGATCTTTGTTAATGTTGTCTCTAAACTGTGATGTATCATTGATAAAAATCAATTTATCGGCTTTAAGGTTTATGGCAGTTAACTCTCCGACTTGCTCTTCTCTCAGGAGAAATATTTCGCCGGTGGGAGAAAACCCTAAAGGAGATAATATAACGATCTCATCAGTATTTAACCGATCATTTATTCCTGCTACATCAATTTTTTCTACCTCTCCTGCGAATAGAGTGTCGACTCCATTTATTATTCCTAAAGGACGGGCAAAGATGAAATTCCCGGATGATGCCCTAATGTTGCTTCCTTCCATTGGTGAATTAGGTAGGTTGGTAGATAATCTGGCTTCCAAGTCAATCCTGAATTTTCCCGATCTCTCTTGAATAGTGGATAGTAGGCCCTTACTTATCACCAATCGATTTTCATCATATATTTCTTTTGACTCAGGTTGACTAAACTTATCTTTTAATTCTTCATCGAAACCGTAAATGAGTACGACTTTTATACCTATGCTGAGGAGGAGATTAAGGTCGTGAATAAAACCCTTAAAGTTTGGGGATAGTGATAATGACGTATCGAACACAAAAACAAATGTTTTTCCCTTATGCATCCTGATATAAGGAGTCGCAGAGCGAAACCACTCCACAGAGTCTTTTGCGCTAAATTGGGTCATGTAAAATTGATAATTATAATTATTTGGGGGTCATTCTTATGGCACCATCCAATCTGATACACTCCCCATTTAACATTGTGTTCGTGAAAACTGTTGATACCAGTTGGGCAAATTCAGATGACCTTCCAAGCCTAGATGGAAAAGGCACCTGTTGGCCAAGCGATTTTTGCACATCCTCAGGCATTCCCGCGAGCATCGGAGTTTCAAAAATCCCCGGAGCAATGGTCATTACTCTAATACCCGAGCGCGCCAAGTCTCTAGCTAAAGGTAGAGTCATTCCTACAATTCCACCTTTGGAGGCGGAATATGCCGCTTGGCCAATTTGCCCATCATATGCAGCAACTGAGGCAGTGTTTATTATTACGCCTCGCTCTCCGTCTTTATTGGAATTCAATTTTGACATGTGAGTTGCAAATATTCGCGTCATGTTAAAAGTCCCTATAAGGTTAATCGTGATTACCTTTTGAAAATTCTTTAAATTGTGAGGGCCATTTTTATTGACAGTTTTTTCACCGATTGCAATGCCTGCACAATTAACTAACCCATTAACACTGCCGAATTTCTCAATAGCACATTCTAAGGTGGTAGTTGCGGCGTCCTCGCTGGTAACATCGCATTGGGCATATATGGCGTTATTTCCCAATTTTTGTAACAATTCATTACCCTCTTTTTCTTTGAGATCAGCGATGACGACGTTTCCTCCAAGTTCAACTATCAACTCGGCTGTGGCCGCACCCAAACCAGATGCACCGCCAGTTATTACTACCGTGCTACTTTCTATCTCCATTTTTATTCCTGTTCTATTTGAATTTGATATTTGATGTTATTATATATCTCATTATATTAGAAGTCGCCCCAAATTCCATGAATTGCTGATATGGCGGCTAGCCCTGCGGTCTCAGTTCTTAAAATACGAGGGCCTAGATTCAAACTCGTAAAACCAAGCTTTTCACAAAAACTAATTTCCTGCGACGTAAGGCCTGCTTCGGGTCCTATTAGCATCGTGACCTTCTTATTAATTGGAAATGATCTCAGTCGCGGGGTCGCTGAAGGATCAAAAACAATTTTTTGCCCGGTCCCTTGTTTTAGATTCGAAACCCATTCGTGGAGACCAATCGGGTCGTGTATTTTTGGGATAAAATCTCTTAAACATTGCTCGCAAGCAGCAGTGGCAACATAATGCCAATGTTGTTGCTTTTTTTGGGATTTTTTTTCGTACCCAGGAATTGTTCTCTGAGTGGCTATAGGAATTATCTCTGTCACACCAAGCTCAACAGATTTTTGAATTATCAGATCCATGAGATCCATTCTAACTATGCTTTGTGCAAGAAAAATTTTTATTCCTGATTCTGGTCGGGATGGTATCATTTCAACAATTTTAGCCTTAAAATTATGTTTATCAATTTCTTCAATATTAGCTTCATACAGTTTTCCATCCCCTTCAAAGATTTGGATCTTGTCACCTACTTTCAATCTGAGGACGTTTTTTGCCTTATGTATGGAGCTCTGTGGAAGACAACACGTGGTTTTCAATGCTATTTTTTCTGGGCAATAAAACCTGTGCATTTTTTTTAAGTTTTGCATTATTTGTTTTACTCGACTTTTATTTTTTTGAAATTTGGCTTGGCAGTGCGATACACCTCCACATTTTGATAAGTTACGTTTGTCACGTAGCTGTTTTGCTAACGACTGATCCAATCTATACTTATAGCTCCGGACATTTTTAATTTTACCAAAAGTTTATATTATGAGTTGAAAACATATGATTTCCCAGATAAGAGAAGCAATTCGGGTGGTAGCGGAGGAGGAAGTAATGACAAGATTTATGCGTCATGAATACGTTCGAAAGGCCGATGGAAGTTTACGAACTCCAGCTGATGTTGAAGCACAAAAAAAATTACGATCGTTACTGTGTGATATCAAACCCGCGCCGTTTCTAGGTGAGGAAATGACCGAGAATGAGCAAAAGAAAATAATGCAAAACAAGGAAAATTTTTTGTGGTGTGTAGATCCTCTTGATGGAACATCTAATTTTGTTAACGGTATCCCGTTTTTTGCTATTTCTGTTGCTCTTTTGGAAAAAGGCCAGAGCTGTGTAGGTGTTGTGTACGATCCGGTGGGAGGTGAAATGTTCCATGCAGAGAAAGGTGGTGGGGCATATCTCAATGAAAGTATAATCAAGAGAAAGGTTCCGCCGAGGGCACTCAGCCAAGCCATCGCTCAGATTGATTTTAAGAGACTTCCAAAATTGATCAGCAGTAGTTTGCTAAAAAATCCTCCTTTTGCTTCGCAAAGAAATTTCGGGGCATCCTCCTTAGAGTGGTGTTACTTAGCTAAGGGAAGATTCGACGTGTATGCACACGGCTCTCAAAAAGTATGGGATTATGCTGCAGGGGCACTAATATTATCCGAGGCGCAGGGGGTATTGCGTACCCTGTATTCGGCTGACTTTTGGAAAGGCCCAATAGGATCAAGGAGTGTTGTGGCAGCGTCCTCCCCTAGCATGCTGGACGAGTGGGTTGAGCGGTTACGGGCAGCTGATCCCAAAATTCCTCAATAATTCATTATTTTATTCTTGACCCTCTAAAACTACCTAAGGTATTGTGTAGTGTTATCTTTTTTTTTAATAATCAAAATAGGTTTTCAGGGGTATCAAGGTCGATGGAGCCATCTACAGCGTTTACTAAAAGTCTTACCGGTGCGGCAATGGTGCCTCGGTGTTTAATGGATGAGGGGGTTAAGTTTGTTTTCGGTTACCCCGGAGGTGCGGTTCTCCCAATTTATGATGAATTGGAAAAGCAGCAAGCCGTGAAGCACATACTAGTCAGACATGAACAGGCTGCGGTTCATGCTGCCGACGCCTACGCCAGATCTACCAAAGAAGTCGGGGTTGCTTTGGTAACTTCAGGTCCAGGTGTGACAAATGCGGTCACTGGTATTGCTACAGCATATATGGATTCAGTGCCGATGGTGATAATTACCGGCCAAGTACCCACCCATGCCATTGGTCAAGATGCTTTTCAAGAGGTCGATACCGTTGGTATCACTAGGCCTTGTGTAAAACATAATTTTCTTGTTAAAAATGTTGACGATATTTCAATCACAATAAAAAAGGCTTTTCATATTGCCTCGACAGGCAGACCAGGTCCAGTAGTTGTTGATATCCCAAAAGATATCACCACAGTAAAAGGAAAATATTTCTATCCAAAAACGATATCCATAAGGTCTTATGACAAAAATTTACACAAAGATATCAGTGAAGAGTCTATAGAGGAAATTGCTAAACTTCTCAGCGAGGCTGAGAAACCTGTAATTTACACAGGGGGTGGAGTAATTTTCAGTGATGCCAGTGAAGAACTGAAAAAACTTGTCAGGACGTTAGGTTACCCCTGTACAAATACCTTGATGGGCTTGGGTGCTTATCCGGCCACTGACCGCCTATTTCTGGGAATGTTGGGAAT
>MDTD01121655.1_pt1 | contig 19338 bp, 23 predicted proteins | sample 811221 | NCBI WGS metagenome assembly MDTD01 (sample SAMN05326646, study PRJNA326480) | marine metagenome | isolation source: seawater | place: Pacific Ocean: South West | collected 2011 | reverse complement strand
TAAAAAATAAAATTATACGATTAGTTATTTTTATGCTAAATCTTTGTCATGTCTATAAATTTTTCTTTAGTTTTACCATGTTATAACGAAGAAGATAATATTTTACCATTATACAAGGAAATCAGCGAGCTGCCTTTAGAAGATGAAAAGTGTGAGATAGTTTTTGTAAATAATGGATCTTATGATCAAACAGAAAAAAAAATTGATAAAGTTATAAGCGATAATAAAAATCAAAATATTATAATAAAAAAATTAAATCTAAATAAAAACAGAGGATATGGAGGTGGTATTTGGGAAGGTGTTAAAGTTTCATCAGGAGAATATCTCGGTTGGACCCATGCTGATCTTCAAACTCCTTTAATAGATTGTTTGAAACTTTATAGAAAAATTCGGGGAAGAAATAAAATTTTCGGGAAAGGATATAGAACAAATGATAGAGGCTTCGATGGGATTATAAGCAGATTTCATGAACATTGTGCTTCTATAATTTTAGGCTACAAATTAAGAGATATTAATGCTCAACCTAAAATTTTTAGTAAAGATTTTATAAATTACTTAACTAATGTGCCAAATTCAATTGTATTAGATACTTACGCAACTTATGTAGCTTTAGAAAATAAGTTTAAAATAGAAACTATAAATGTTAATTTTAAAAATAGAATTTATGGAGAGTCAAAATGGAAAAACAGACTTTCAACTTTTTTTGGTCAAATTATTTCTAATTTTTTTTATTTGTTCAAATTACGGTTACTCAAAACAAAAAATGACACAAAAAAGTTTTAAATATTTTTTTTTCATTAACCAAAGTTAAATTTGATTAATTAATATATGATTATAATTAAACATCGAGTTAATACAATAGAATCACTTAAAAAAACTAGAGAAGAATTTGGAGTAGAAATAGATTTAAGATCAAATAATAAAGAAATTTATCTTAATCATGATCCCTTTAAAAAAGGAGTAAAATTCAGTAATTGGTTAAAATATTTTAAACACAAATTAATTGTTTTAAATGTGAAAGAAGAGGGTCTAGAAAAGTTTATTTTAAAAGAGTTAAAGAAAAAAAATGTTAAAAACTTTTTTTTTCACGATCAATCATTTTCGACTCTTTTAAAAAATATGAAAAAAATGAGAGTTTCTATTAGATATTCCGAATATGAAGATTTAAAAAAAACTAAATTTTTGTTTAAAAATATAAAGTGGGTTTGGATAGACCACTTTAAAAAATTTGAACTTAAAAATAATTTTTATAAATTATTAAAAAGAAATAAAGTTAATATTTGCATCGTTTCTCCAGAACTAATAAATTCAAGTGGAGTTAAAAAAATTAAACATCTAGCAAAACATTTGAAAAAAAGAAAAATACTAATCGATGCAGTATGTACGAAAAAACCTAATCTATGGAATAAAATCAGCAATGAAATTTAAAAATGTCCAATTATTAAAAAATATAAAGAAAAAAAAAGATAAAATTATAACAGTTGACGGCATAACTTGTTCGGGAAAAAGTCTTTTTGCAAATATACTAAAAAAACAACTTTTAAAATATTTTAAAGATGTAAAAATTATTAGTAAAGATCTTTTTTTATTACCAAGAGAGAGAAGAATAATTATAACTAAAAAAAGAATTAAAACTAAAACTAAATTTTTTGATCAGAATCAAGTCCATTACGATTTAGTCAAAGTAAATAAATTATTCAGTTTTCTCTCAAAAAAAACAAATCTTAACAAAACTTTTATTCTTAAAAACTTGTATGATAGAAAAACTGGAAGAAATATTAAAACTGAAAAATTTATCGCTAAAAATAATACACTTTTTATATATGAAGGATTATTTGTTAATGATGATATTAAGAATGTAAAGATATCCCCAATAAAGATCCTTTTAATTGAGAGAATTTACGAGTCTCTTTCCAGAAAAATTGAGAGAATTAGAGACAAAAAGATTTCAATTGGTCATGTAGTGTATGAATTTTCAAATATACATCTTAACAGTTTTGCTAGATATCTGAGTCGAAACAAATTTAATCACAGCTATTATGATGTGCGTAGAAATTTCTTGCCAGTTAATAATGGTAAGAAAAAACAAATAAGTTTAATAAAGAAATTTATTCAAAAACATTCTTTCTAATTTGAATTTTTGAGAATCAAGTGTATCCTGCGAATCATGAATATATTTACAATTATTTTAACTTTAGCTTTAACTTTTTCATTTTTAGTTATAATTTTTTTAATCCTAAAGCTTTTAAAAAAAGATAAATCTGATCAAATCAATCAAATTAATGACAAAATTAAAGACGATATTGAAAGCTTAAAGGTTTCACTCAATTCACAAATTTCTGGCATAACCGGATCCTTTAATAATTTATCACAAGGTGTAACAAGAGACACAACACAAACGCTTTCAAAGGTTGATGAAAAACTATCAAATGTTTATAAAATAATTGACACATTAAATAAAGGGCAAAAAGATTTTTCAAAAATTTTATCTGGGGTAAAAAAATATGGAACTCTAGCAGAATATTCTTTAGAAGCATTAGTTAAGGATTTGCTACCGCCAACCCAGTACATCTTAAATGCAAAAATGCGTCCTGAAGAAGACAATACTAAAGTAGAAATAGCTATTAAACTTCAAAATGAAGTTTTGTGTCCTGTTGATAGCCATTGGCCTATAGAAAAATTAAAAGCAGTCGAAGACGCTTATAATGATAATGATAAAAAACTTTTGACGGAGTCCAGAAAAAAACTTGTTTCAGCTATAAGAAAAAAAGCTAATGAAATAAATCAACTTTATATTTCTCCACCCAAGACTACTGATTTTGGTATTCTATATTTACCTACCGAAGGCTTATACTTTGAGCTAACAAGTTATAGAGATCCAGATACAAAAGTGCTTTTGATTGAGGAGTTGAGACAAAAGTATAAAGTAACTTTAGCTGGGCCAAATGTTCTTTGCTCAATTATTCAAGCTTTTCACCTTGGTTTCCAAACACTTAAAATACAAAAACACGCTAAACAAATTTATGTTGATTTAACAAAAATTTCACAAAGATTTGATAAGCACTTTATGAACATAGCAAATGTAAGAAATAATATTCAGGAAGCGTTAGATGAAGTGGAAAATTTTGGAAGAGATGCAAGATCTATAAAAAATACTCTGCAAAATATAAAAGATCCTGAAAATCTTAAAGATAGTATTTCTAACAATTCTAATAAGATTAAAGCAATAAAATAAAGATGTCTAACTTTGTTTTTTACGACCTAGAGACATCAGATAGTGCCTTAAATTTTTCTCAGATATTAGAGGCAAGTTTTATAATATGTAATGATAATTTAGAAGAGTTAGAGCGAGCTACTTTTTTTGCAAGACTTAATAAAACCTATATTCCACATCCAGGCGCATTACTTACTAACGGTGTGAGTGTCAAAAGATTGAAAGAAACAAACTTGAGTGAATACGAGATGGTTAAACAAATATTTAAATTTTTAAAAAAACCAGGTAAAATTGTATCACTTGGCTGGAATTCATCTCAATTCGATAGAAATGTTTGTAGATCAACGTTTTGGAGAAATCTTGAGAAACCTTATCTAATGAATACAAATGGTAATGCCGAAGCGGATTTACTCCATATTGCGAGAGCAGCACACCTTTATTTTCCAGGTTCAATAAAAACTGGCACAACATCTAAAAATAACCCTGAATTTAAACTAACAAGTATTTCAAAAGCCAATGATTTAAAACACGAAATAAAACATTCCGCCGAAAGTGACTGTGAAGCAACTTTACTGACTGCAAAATTGATTAAAAAAAAAACACCAACCTTGTGGGAATCGGCTTTTATGACAACAAATAAATCAAGCGTAATTAATCTTTTAGATAAGGAATTAATGTGTTTCACAACAGAAAATTATGGGGGTAGTCCTAAAGGTCATCTTGTAACATTTTTGGTGCAACACCCAGTTTATCAATACCCGCTTTGTTTTGATCTAAGACATGATGTTGAACCTTTTTTGAATATAAGTATTGAAGCTCTGAGAGATGAGATAAAGAAAAGGCCTAAACCTATAAGGACAATAAAACATTCAGCCCACCCTATACTTATGAATTCAAATTTCTTAAAGAATATTGAGCCTTATAACAAAATTGGTATGGAAACCTTACTTGAGCGCGCAAAAAAAATAAAAAAAAATAAAAATTTATCAGAAAAATTAGCAATTTTAAAAAAAGAGGAAATTGAAGAAAAAAATCAAAGTAATCAACTTGATAAATACGTTGAGGAAACTATTTATAATGGATCTTTTCCCAATGCTAAAGATAACATTAATTTAGATAAGTTTAATGAAGCCCAAAATTGGGAGGAAAAATTAAAATTAAAAGACATATTTGAAGATCAAAGATATTCATATTTAGCTAATAGGTTAATTTTTGAAAATAGTCCAAATCTTTTAAGCGAAAATGATTATAAAAAAATACATAGGCATTTTGCAGAGAATTTTTTGGACAAAGAAAAAAAACCTTTTACTACTATTCCGAGTGCCTACAAGGCTATTGATGATCTACGGAATCAACATGAAAGAGATCAGAAAAAGATGTCACAGCTTGAAGAAATAAACGAATATGTGCAAGAATTACAAAGATTTTATGAAAATACTTAGTAATTTAATTGACTTTTATTTTAAAATAATTATTTAAAAGCTATGCCTACTAAATCAGTAACAGATGAGAATTTTGAAATCGATGTTATTAAAAATAACAAACCAGTGGTGGTAGACTTTTGGGCTGAATGGTGTGGCCCTTGCAAACAAATAGGTCCAGTCTTAGAAGAAATATCCGATGAGATGAAAGAGCAAGTAGTTATTGCAAAACATAATATTGATCAAGAGCCAAATACTCCAACAAAGTATGGTATCAGAGGGATCCCAACTATGCTTCTTTTTAAGGAAGGTCAGCTAAAGGCTACGAAAGTGGGTGCAACAACTAAGTCAAACATTGTATCTTGGATTAAAGAAAATATTTAACTATCTCTCAAAACATTTCCACAAAGGTAAAGTGAACCAAATACACAAATTATTTTTTTTTTTCTACTAGAAATCACATTTATAGCTTTTTTATAATTTTCACTTTTTTCTGACTTCACACCATATCTATTCGCTATATCACTCAGTTTTTTCGGAGAAATAAAATCTTTTTCATTGTCTACCGGAACAGTAATAACTTTTTCAAAAATACCTTTAAATTGTTTTATAAAATCTACAGGTTTCTTGTTCTCTGTCATGCCCCAAATTCCATATTTTTTAGCATTTAGGGTTTTAAGATAATTAGCAAAATTTCTAGCACTTGTAGTAGAGTGACAACCATCAATTAAAAGTTTTTCTCCAGGATTTAATCTTTTCTTTATTTTTCCATGCTCGACATATTGAATTCTAGCTTCTAATTTAATCTTAGGGATACTTCTCAAAATGATATTTTTCTTTATACCAAGATCTAAAGCAACCTTAATAGCCAAACCTAAATTATCTAAGAGTCCTTTAGAATGTATTAATTTAGTATTTATTTTTATTAAGTTTTTTTTATCTTTATAAAAGTATCCTTTTTTTGTTTTTATCATTCGCCAGCTTTTTGAAAATACTTTTCTACTTTTATTTTTACTTAAGTAGAATTTAATTTTTTTTTCAGTCTTATCTAATTGTTTTCCGATATAGATGTTTGTAAAAGAACTTAAGAAACCGACTTTTTGATATACTATTTCATCCAAAGTTTTTTTTTTACAAAATTAAGGTGTTGTTTATTAATATTTACAACAATTTGGGATAATGGAAAATCAAAGACGTTCGTAGAGTCCTTAGCGAATAACGCACCTGCCTCAATTAAATTATAATCATTTTTTAACTTTGAAACTTTCAATATAAAGATTACCGTTAACAGCTCGAATATTGTTAATTTTGTTTTTAATTTTTCTATTAATTGAACTGATTGTTCTATTTCTTTATAGCTCATAAATCTATTTCCGAGCCAAAATCTCTCTCGAATACTTTTCAAGCTTGGTGAAATATAAGCTGAAGCAGACTGACCATTAGCCTCAATAAAATTTTTTAAAAAAGTTAAAACAGAATACTTCCCATCGGATCCTAAAATATTTACAACGTTTTTTAATTTTTTCTCTGGATTATTTAATTTCTTTAATACAATCTTAATTCTTTTTAAGTCAAAATTTATGGTTTTGTTGAATAGCTTTTTTTTAGCCAGTAGATTGTAAAGCTTTATCGATTGTGATGACATCGCTAGAGCCTGTTTTACTTTGACTTTCTGATTTTTTCAACAAAACACTTAATAAAGTGCTAATCGTTGAATTAAGATATTTTCGTTCAATTACTAAATCTATACCCCCATGATCTTTAACATACTCCGCAGACTGAAATTCTTCAGGTAATGTTTCCCTAACCGTATCTTGTATTACTCTTCTGCCCGCAAAACCGATAGTAGCTTTTGGCTCAGCTATTAAAATATCACCTAGTGTTGCCCACGAGGCTGTTACTCCTCCAGTGGTTGGATCAGTTAGAACAACAATATAAGGAATTTTATTTTTTTTTAACTCATTCACAGCTAGTGTTGTTCTTGACATTTGCATTAAAGCGATTGAAGATTCCATCATTCTCTGACCACCGCTGCAACTAAAAAAAACAAATGGTAAATTATTTTCAATTGATTTTTGCACACCAGAAATAAAAGCCTCACCAGATGCAGCGCCAAAAGATCCTCCTATAAATCTGAAATCTTGCGCTCCAGCGATGATTTCGACACCTCCAATTTTTCCTTTTGAAATTAAAATAGCATCGTCTTGATTTGTTGTTTTTCTTGCAATTTTTAAACGATCTATATATTTTTTGTTATCAATAAAATTTAAAGGATCATCCTGGGGCAAAGGAGTTTCAATTAGCTCAAAGTCTCCATTATCAAAAAAAAGTTGAAATCTTTCCCTACAAGATAATTTATGATGCACTCCACACTTAGGACAACAATTATAATTTATTTTTAAATCTTCTTTGTAAATCAAATTTTTACAACTACATGTCGTCCAAAGAGATTCTTTAGTTTTTGAAGTCTTTTTTTCAAAAAGAGACTTAATTTTAGGTTTTATAAACTTTGTTATCCAATTCAAGAGATTCTCCTTTTCAAACTGTATACCATTTTATCTAGATTTGTGACAATATTTTGTCGATTTAATAGAGATTGGGTAATTTTTTTACATAATTGACTTCCAATAACTAATCCATCAGCTTTTTTAAACTTAGATATCGTTTTTTTTGTTATACCAAAACCAATAACTACGTTTTTAGATTTATTCAAATTTTTAACTTTTATGTATGAAGATAGAATTTTATTAGGTGTATTTTTTAATTTGCTTCCAGTTGTGCCTAGCATAGATATATAGTAACACATTTCATGACTATCTTTCATTATTTTTTTCATTCTCACCCTTGATGTTGTCGGGGCAATAAGTTGAACAAATACAATTTTATTTTTTTTACATTCTCTTGCAAATTGTAAATTTTCTGGCCAAGGCAGATCCACAACAATTAAACCATTAACTCCTGCTTTTTTGCAACTTTTTAAAAACTGTCTTCTACCAAATTGGTAAATCATATTGTAATAACCCATTAATATAATTGGTTTGGGATTTTTAATTTTTTTATATTTTTTAACAATGCTAAAAATATGTTTAATCTTGAATCCGTTTTTTATTGATCTGTATGAACTAGTTTGAATTTGGCCACCATCACCGATAGGTGTATTGTGAGGGAAACCTAATTCTAAAATGTCAGCATGTTTTGATATTGTTTTTAAAATATCTAGTGATTTATTAATACTATTATCTCCTGCTACTATGTATGTGAGTAGAGCTGGTCTTCCCTCTTTTTTACAATTTTTAAAGACATTTTTTATTGAATTAGAGATCATATAATTTTTCCTAATCTCTTTTTAATAATATCTCTGTCCTTAATTGCATCTCCACAAGAGTTAACAATAATAACTGTATCTTCATCAAGTCTTGGAGCTAATTTTATAGCTTCCGCAAAAGCGTGGCTTGGTTCTAGGCTTGGATTTATGTTTTCATATTTTGTTACGATCTTATAAGCCTCTAAAGCTTCTTCATCAGTTGCCGATGTGTATCTAGCTCTTTTTGTATCTTTTAAAAAACAGTGTAAAGGTGATACTCCAGGATAATCCAATCCAGCACTGATAGACTCTGTTTCTTCAATTTGGCCATCCTTATTTTGATTTACATATTGGGCTGCTCCATGAAGAATACCTATCTTAGAACCAAATGTTAATGGCGCAGCATGTTTTTTACTTTTTTTGGGTCCACCAGCCTCTACACCAATAAACTCTATTTGTTTCTTATTATAGTGCATGAACTCGTTCCAAAATCCAAAACTAGAGCTTCCACCCCCGCAACAATTAATCAATTTAATTCTATTAGGTATTTGCCCAAACTCATTTAAAATTTGAAGCTTTAATTCCCTTGAAATTTGAGATGTGCTCCATGCACAAATTTTTACAAAAATATTCGGTCCGACTGTTGATCCAACACAAAGATGTGCTTTATCGCAGTTAGCAACCCAATACCTCATGCACTCACTAACTGCGTCAACAAGTGTTTGACTTCCAGAATAAACAGGAATAATTTGAGCTCCGTTTTTTTTTATAGCATCGCAATTAGGTTTCTGCCTTTTGATATCCTTTGCCCCCATAAAGATCTTGCATTTTAAACCGAATTTTTTAGCTGCCATGCTTAACATTTTTCCTGCATATCCTGCTCCAGTGTCTCCAATAACATACTTTTTACCTGCTTTTTTTGCTATCAAACAGTGAACTGTTGCATTGTAAATCTTATGAGCACCACCATTAGCATTTGATACAAGCTTTGCCCAAATTTGCGCTCCGCCCAAATGATCAGAAAGAGCCTCAAGTTTTATAAGTGGTGTTGGGGCACCAACCCAATTCTTAAAATAATAATCTCGCTTATTTAAAAAATCTTTATTTTTTCTTAATTTTTTAAACAAAAGTGAAAGATCATCTATTGGTTTTTTTAAAGTTTCAGGAACAAAACTTCCCCCAAATTTGCCACCCCAAAAGCCATTTTTGTCGTGTTGATCAATTACAGGTATGTTTTTTTTAAGTATCATTGTTAATTTTTTTTATTTTTTTTAAAAAAGATTCAATTTTTTTTAAATCTTTTACTTTATTTGTTTCTAAAGCTCCAGAAACATCAATAATATCTACTTTTGAGAAGATTTTTTCAACCATATCGATATTAATATTTCCAGCTACCATTTTAGTAATTGGTATATCTTTTATCCAATCAAAATTCCAGGATAATGACTTTTCATAACCAGAGCTATCGAATAAAATGATATCTGCATCATCTTGATAAAATTTATACTTTTCAACATCCTCCTTTTTTTTGACTTGAATAGTGTAAATTATTTTCTTTCGATATTTATTTTTAATTTCAAACAAATCTCTGTTGGAAAAATTTCCATAAAGCTGAAAAAAATCAATATTTAAACTAGAGAATTTTTTTAATTCTTCCTCTTTTGGATTTACAAGAACACCAACAAACTTTGTATTTTTTTTTTCTATATTTGTGAGAGATTTAGCTTTTTCAAAAGATATCTGCCTATGACTTTTAGGGTAGTTAAGAATAAAACCGCAGAAATCAGACCCGTTATCAACACATGTGAAAACATGATCTTTTTCAGTCAAACCACAAATTTTAACTTTCATAAAAAATTAATTTAAGGAATAAAGTAATCTTTTTATATTATTTTTTATATTTCCTTTAGTAATACTTCTTCCAATTACAATAGCACTTGCGCCACTCTTAAAAGCTAACTTTGGTGTCATTACTCTTTGCTGATCTTGTTTTTTATCTCCTGGTAGTCTTATGCCTGGAATTATAATTTCCATGTTTTTACAAATTTTCTTTATCTTTTTAATTTCGTGGCCAGAGCAAACTATTCCATCTAATTTTGCTTTTTTTGCGAGTTTAGCATGACTAGTTGTTATATTTCTTATTTTTTTTGAATAACCTATTTCTTTTAGAGATTTTTCCTTTAAACTTGTAAGCACTGTTACGCCAATTATTTTTAATTTATTATTAATTTTCCTTGCAACTAATTTTGATCTCTTTAACATGTCCAATCCCCCAGAGCAATGCACGGTGAGGTATCTAACATTTTTTAAATCTTTTAATGCCATTATGGAGCTACCAACGGTATTAGGTATATCTTTTAATTTTAAATCAAGCCAAATTAATTTTTTTTTATCCAATTTAGATAAAAATTCTCTACCCGATTTTGAATAAAAAAATTGCATACCAAATTTATAGCCTACACTTAGTTTTTTACTTTTTGTGCAAGAGATAATTTTTTTTGCTACAGATATTTTGTCAGTATCGCAAGCTATAAATATTTTCTTCATATTAGTTTATTAAGTTTTTTAAATTTTTACTCGCCCTAAATCTAACTTTAATTTTTTTTGGAACATATATCAATTCACCTGTTTTTGGATTTCTAGCAGATTTTTTCTCGCTTATTTCTTTTTTAAAAAAGGTTCCAATCGACCTTAACTCAATAGATTGGTCTTTTTTTAGACCTTCTCTTAAGGAGTTTAAAATTCTGCGGTAAACTGTGTTTAATTGATTTTCTGTTAGTTTAGGATGTTTCTTTTTTAGTTTTTTAATTATTTTGGACTTTGACAACTAATTTATTTCTTTTTTTTCTTCGTTTTTTTTACCCCTAGTGCTTTTTCAAAGATTCCTTTTAAAGTTGCACCAGATTTAGTTGCACCTTGACCAAATTTAGCAACTAAACTTTTTTCCTCATCAATTTGGGCTGCTTTTACACTCAATTTAATTTTTCTAGAACCTGTGTCTAATTCAACTATTTTTGCGTCCAAAGCATTTCCTGGTGCAAATACCTCTGGCCTAGCATCAGCAGTTTCTTTGGCTAAATCTGACTTTTTAATGTTAACAATAAGTTTTTTGTCTTTATCAATCGAAACTTTTACTCCAGATTTTAAAACCTCTTGAACTCTTGTTGTAATTACATCTCCTACTTTTCTGTTATTTTCATTAAACCAATCAAAAGGATCTTTCTGCAAAGCTCTTAATGAAAATTTTATCTTCTCGTCTTTTATTTCAATAATCTTTACTTTTAAAAAATCATTTTTTTTATACTTTTTTAATTCATCCATGTTTTCATTATAAGATAATTCTTTATAATGAAGCATCCCCGTTAATCCGGAGTCAAGTTCAGCAAAGATCGCTTTTTCTGTTAAATTTTTAATCTTTACTTTCACTTCAGTGCCAATTGCATTTTTTAAATCTTCCCAAGGATTATCTTGCGTTTCTCTGTAAGATAGTGAAATTCTTTTTGCGGCTTTATCAATGCTTACGATCTTAACTTTAATCTTTTGTGATGTTGACAAAACTTTACTTGGCTGAATATTTTTATTTTTCCAAGATAGTTCACTATTATGGATTAAACCTTCAATTCCCTCTTCAAGTTTAACAAAAACCCCATAATCCATTAGCTTAGTGCACTCGCCGTCGTATATTTTTCCGATCTGATATTTTTTTTCAATATTTTCATAAGGATCTTCTGTGAGAGCTTTAATTGATGCCGAAACTCTATTAGTTTTATTATCAATTTTTGTAATTTTTACTTTTAATTTCTGTCCAATTGTAACTAAGTCTGATGGTTTTTTGACTCTTCCGTAAGAGAGATCAGAAACGTGAATTAAAGCGTCAATCCCGTGAATGTCTAAAAATATTCCCCAATCCGTTGTAGCTTTCACTTTAGCGTCTTCAACAATGTCGCCCTCTTTCAAATTCTTAAGAATTTCAGAAATTTCAGCGTTTTTACTTTTCTCTAATACAGCTCTTCTACTAGTACAAACATTTCCCCTACTTTTATCAATCCTAGTAGCAATTACTTTAATTGGAACATTAATCAGATGGTCAGCTTTTTTTAAAGGTCTCACATCAATCTGAGATGCTGGCATGAAAGTTGGTAAACCATCCACAGTACAAATGTATCCACCTTTAACTTTTCCTGTTATATATCCAGTTAGTTCCTCTTGAGTTTCGAACACTTTTTCCATTTTTTTCCACGCTTTCATTCTTCTTGCTTTCTCTCTTGAAATAATTATTTCACCAGATCTAATACTTTCAATCCTCTCTAAGTATACTTCTATTTCTGTTCCGATTTTGAGATTTTTAAATTCCTCATCATTTTTAAATTCCTCAATTGGAATCATTCCTTCCATCTTTGCTTTACAATCTACAACGATAAAATTCTTAGTAATTTCTGTAACAGTGGCCTTAATGATTTGATTTTCTTTGAGTTTTCTATCTTTGAAATCCTCGTTTAATAGCTTCTCAAACTCTTTGTAAGAGGAGGATTTATTTTTAGTAAGATTTTCAACTGCCATATTTTTTTTTTATTTTTTTATCTATAATTAAAGACATTTTTTTAATCATAGCTGGAATACTTAGTTTTCCGGTGTCGATTACTAGCGCATCTCTATGTTTGAGTAAAGGGCTATGTTTTCTTTTTTTGTCTCTTTTATCTCTTATTTTTAAGGACTTCTTAACCTCGCTAAGCTTAATTTTTATCCTTTTTTTTCTTAACTCTTTAAAACGCCTTTTAGCGGCTAAATCAATCTTGCATTTAAAAAAGAATTTAATATCAGAGTTGGGTGTTATCTTTGTTGATATATCCCTACCCTCAATAATACATTTATGATTTTTTTTAGCAAAATTAACTTGATAGAATTTAAGAATTTTTCTTATTTGATTAATCTTAGCAATCTCTGATGTATGAGAAGAAATTATCGGTGTGTGTAAATTTATTTTTTTAATTTTTTTCAGATTAAAATTTTTAATTTTTTTCCGTAAAAAAAATAAATTATTTTTTGGTCTATGTTTTAAAATTAAATAACTTGCATATCTATATAACAAGCCTGAAGATAAAAATTTTAGATTATATTTTTTAGCAATCAGTTTAGCTCCAGTAGATTTGCCACTTGCAGCACCACCATCGCAACTTATCAATATTTTTTGATTTTTATTTAATCTCAAATTTACCTCCTAAAGATTTTAGTATTTTCAAAAAATTGGGTGAAGAAGTTCTGACTGTCTCAAAGTTTCTAATTTTTACAAAAATTCCTGTAATTTGTGAGAATATCATGGCACTCATACAAATCCTATGATCAAGAATTTTTGAAATTTCAATTTTTTTTTTCTGTTTATTATATAATTCTCTTTTACCAAATATTTTTAACTCATCATTTTTAAATATTGATTTAATACCTGCTTGACCCAACAAGTTTTGCATTACTTTTATTCTATCACTTTCCTTATTTTTTAATTCACTTATTCCTTTAAATGATGAGGTTCCATCTATCAAAGCTGCTATTATGAACATAATTGGGTACTCATCAGTGGCGTTGACGTAGAAGCTTTTTCCAACTTTAAGAGTTTTTAATTTGCTACTTTTTACTTTAATATCACCAACAGTTTCATTATTTTTAATTTTTTTATTAAAGATATCAATTTTTGCTCCATGATTTTTTAATATTTTTAAAAAACCTGATCTGGTTGGATTAAGCTGTATATTTCTTAAGATTAATTCTGAATTTTTACTCAAAAGACATAAAGAAATGAAAAATGCAGCAGAGGAGGGATCTCCCGGTATTTCAATATTAAGAGGCGAAAGCTGTCTTTTTCCATAAACATGTATGATATTTTTTTTTCCTTTTTTACGATTTATACATTTTGGGTTTTTACATAAAATATTTTCTGTGTGATCTCTGCTTTTGTGTTTTTCCTCAATTAATGTTGTTCCAAAGGAATTAAGAGCTGCTAATATCACTGCACTTTTTATTTGTGCTGACTTATTAGATATGTATTTAATTCCAATTGGTATTTCCGAAGAAATAATCTTAAGTGGAAAATAAAATTTGCCTCTTGGTAAAAATTCAGCACCAAATCTTTCCATTTGTTTTATTAGTTCCCTCATACTTCTTTTTTTTAAAGATTTGTCTCCACTAATCTTGACCTCAATGTTTGGATTAGAAGTTAAAATACCAATAAGCAATCTCGCCAAAGTACCAGAATTACCGAAGTCTAATGATAAATTTTTTCTTGCTCTTAAAGATCCGATACCTTTTCCATAAACATAAAATTTATTTTCTTTTTTTATTATTTTTACACCTAATTTTTTAAGACATCGAATAGTTGAAATGACGTCTTCAGAAAGCAATGGGTTTTTTATAATAGAAATATTTTCACTTATTGCACTGAATAAAAAAGCTCTTATTGATATAGATTTATCGCTATCAACATAAATTTTTTTTGTAAAATCATCAATTTTATTTCTTGAAACTATCGAAAAACTTTTATGATACATCTTTTATGAAAACTGTTTTCCGAAATACAATTCAATAGCTTTTGAATTAGAAATGATTTGTTGTGGTGTACCTTTTGCTATTATCGATTGTTCTCCCAAAACATAGGCTCTGTCGACTATATCAAAAAGATTTTTAACTTGGTGATCTGTAATTAAGATCGCACAACCAAAAGATTGTATCTTAAGAATATATTTTTGAATATCCTGAACAACTATTGGATCTAACGCTGCCATTGGCTCATCGAGTAAAATTACTTTTGGTTTGTGAATTAGCACCCTTGCCATCATAAGCCTTCGAATTTCACCTCCAGACAGAACACTACTATCTAAATTACGAAGATGTTGAAGATTAAATTCATCTAATAAATTCTCGGTCATTGAAATTTGTTTTTTAACATCTTTAATAGATAGCTGGCAGACTCCAAGTATGTTTTCGTAAACTGAAATTCCAAATACACTTCTGTGTTGGCTTAAATAACCAATGCCTTCTTTTGCTCTCTCATTAATCGGCTTTTCCGAAATATCGACACCATTAATAAGAATCTTTCCGTTATCAGCAGGGTATTCTCCTATCACTGTGCTGTATAAAGTTGATTTTCCTGAGCCATTAGGTCCAAGCAGACCAACGATTTCACCAGGATGAATTTCTAGAGAAATTTTCTTTAAAATCGGTCTACCGTCAAATGATTTACTTATATCTTTTAACTGAAAAATCGGTTTATCTTTTTTAAATTTTATTATTCTAAAACCTTTTTTCATTACTTTTTTACTTTAACATCTATTAAATCATTATCAAACATTGAAATACTTATAGTCTCTTTTTTTAAATCGTAATTCAAATTATCAGCTCGAATTTGACCTTTATCAGTATTTCCGCGAATATTACCGTAGATTTTTAAAAGTCCTTTCGAGTTTAAATAATCTATATTGTCTGAGTAAAGTACATTATCCCTATGTTCTGCAATTATATTATCCTTAAACTCAGTGTCTTGAGTTTCATTATTATATTTGCCTCTTTCACTTTGTATTCTTAGAACACTTCCATCTTTAAAATAAAAATATCCAAACATTTTATACATAAAAATATCATTAGGATTTTCAGTATCGAATTCAGCAGTTTTAGACTCAATTATAAAACGGTTGCCATTAAGATCTATACCTCTATATTTAACATCCTCAAAAAAATTTTTTTTTTCGTTAATTTTAGTTTCTATCTTTTCATCTTTTTTATAACTATCTATTTGGACATCCTTTTTTTGATAATAGGTTAAATAAATTAAAATAATTGCAGTACAAAATAATAAAAGTTGAACAACCAATAATTTAGTTTTTCTTTTAATCACTTGATACCATATTGTAATAGATAATGAATGTGCACAATTCCCTTAAGTTTTACCGATTTACTTTTCGGTATTTTACTTCCTTCAAATACCAATAAACTTGTAATTTTTTTTTCATTCATGATTGAAAGTGCCTTTGATGCAGGAGTATCCTGACTAACCATTAGTGGATTTTTTGTCATAAATTTTTCAACTTTTTCATTTTTCGAATATTTTTTTATACCTCTTCGAGCATCGCCATCAGTTAAGATACCTGTGATAAATTTTTTTTTTGTTATTACTACCAGGCCAAGTTTTCTCTTATTCATCATTTTTATTGCGCTATCAATGTTTTTTTTATGATCTAGAACAGGTAATTTATTACCTGTAAGCATTATATCTTTTACTAGTAACAAAGTTTTTCCGATATTACCTCCAGGATGAAAAAGTTTAAATCTTTCTTTTGAAAAATTAAGTTTATGCATTAAGGCTATTGCTAAACAATCACCAAATAACAGTGATATACTTGTAGATGTTGTAGGAACCATCTCAGTCGGATCTGACTCTATTACTGTAGGCAATAAAATTTTAATATCACTAGCCTTAAGTAAAAGACTATTTTTTTTGGCAGCGACTCCAATGATTTTTATATTAAATCTATTAGCGTATTTAAGCATATTCACAATTTCTGCGGTGTTTCCTGAGTAGGAAAAAACTAGTAAAATATCTCTTTTATCGATTTGGCCAAGATCACCGTGGTTTGCTTCTCCTGGATTTAGATAAAAAGATGAGATACCAACTGATGATAACGTAGCAGAAATCTTTCTTGCAATAAGACCACTTTTACCTATTCCAGCTGCAATTACTTTTCCCTTACAACTAGAGATTAAATTAACAGCTCCTAAAAAATCCTTATTAAAAACTTTTTTAATTTTTTTTAATTCTTTAATTTGAAGATTAGCTGCTTTTTTTGCAATTTGAATAAAGTTCTTATTTTTCATTAATGTTCAAAAATATCAAATTTAAAACCACTTTGATCTAGCTCAATTCTTGTGTCTAAAAAATTTATACATCTTTTAAATAGATCCATCCTTTTTTCTCGAATTAACATTTTTTCTAATTCATTTTTAATTTTATGTAAATAAATAACATCTCCAGCAGCATACTCGAGTTGTTTTTCTGATAATTCATTAATATCTTTATTCCAGTCCGAGCTTCCTTGTCTCTTATCCAAGTTTTTGTTGCAAAACTCGTATACTAAATTTTTTAAACCATGTTGATCAGTATATGTTCTCACTACTTTAGAGGCGATTTTTGTGTCAAAAATATTTTTAACTTTACATTTTAAAAAGAATTCTAAAGCATTTTTATCAAATCTCAAAAAGTGACCAATTTTAAGAATATTTTCATTTTCCAATAATTTTACTAAATTTGGTGCTTTGTAAGTTTTCCGATCTGGTTGAACTATAAATACCTCATTATTATCACTACAAATTTGAATAAGACTGAGCTTATCTCTCTCAGGAATTTGCAATCCTGTAGCTTCTGTATCAATAGCAATGCTATTTTTGAAAGAGACCAATATTTTTGGAGTTATGTCACCTTTTAATCTATGAATTTTTACCATATTATTTATACCATGAATAATTACCCAATAGCAACCATACTCGGTGGTGGAGGTTTTATAGGTAGATATCTTGTCCGAATTTTGGCCAAGAACAACTATCGTTGTATAATCCCAACTAGAAATCCTTTTGAGAAGGGATATTTAAAAACTCAAGCTCCTCCAGGTGCTATAGAATTAATAAAATATGACTCAAAAAACTTTTCTGTGCTAAAAGAGGCAATCGAGAATTCTGATGTAGTAATAAATCTAGTGGGTATTCTATACGAAAACAGAAAACAGAAATTTTCTAAAATACATACAGATCTACCAGATTTTATTTCAAACCTTTGTAAAGAATTAAGAGTTAAAAAATTCATACATGTAAGCGCAATAGGAGCTAATGAAAATTCAAAATCTGTTTATCAAAAAACAAAATTTTATGGAGAACAGAAAGCAATTAAAAATTTTGAAAATACTGTAATTATAAGACCAAGCGTTGTTTGTGGGACTGAAGATAATTTTACTAATTTATTCGCAAAATTAAGTTTTTTACCAATTATCCCGTTAGTTGGATCTAATTATAAATTTCAACCTGTTCTTGTCACTGATGTTGCTCAGTCAATTTATAGAGCAATAAGTCAAAAAAATAATAGTGGTAAAATATACGAGATAGGAGGTCCTAAAATTTATAGTTTTAAAGAGATGATAAAATTAATTTTGAAAACAATTGGAAAAAAAAGATTAATATTTGATATGCCTATGCAGATTGCAAAAATACAAAGTTCGATACTTAGTATTTTACCAATTCCACCTATTCTTACAAATGATCAATGTATAATTTTATCCGAGGCAGATAACATTGTTTCAAAAAATTCACTTACAGCTAGCGATTTAAAATTGAAAACAAATGACGTTGAGACCGAAATGAAAAAATGGTTATGGAGGTTTAGATCAGGTGGAGAATTTAGTGAAGTAAAATGAAAAGTATTAATTTGTTTACAGGATATGTCTTTTTAATTTTAGCTATTATAAGTGGCATAATGTCCAATACTTTTTTAAAAACCACAGAAGGATTTACAAAATTAAATCCTACTTTATTCTGTATATTAAGTATTATTTTTTGTATTTTTTGTTTATCAAAAGCAATGTCAGTTATACCCGTAGGTTTTACTTACGCGACCTATGGAGCTCTAACAATTACTGCGGTAACATTGTTTGGTATTATTAAATATAACCAAACCCCTAATCTTTATGGAACATTAGGTTTAGTGTTAATTATAGTGGGTGTGGTGTTATTAAATGTTTTTGGCAAAGTAAAATAAAACCCTAGGTAGAAATTTATTTTTCTTATCTGACTCCTCTTTATTTATTTTTTATGTTAGCTTTTTTCTTTTAAAAAAGAAAACGGGGGACATTTACAATGAAACATTTGAAAGCAATAATTGCCTCAATCGCACTTTTCCTAATGATTTCGGGAACATCGGTTCAGGCGAAGGTTGAAATACAATGGTGGCATGCTTTTGGTGGAAGACTTGGTGAATTACTTGATGAACAAGTAAACAAGTTCAACGCAAGCCAAGACAAATACACAGTTGTACACACTAGAAAAGGTAACTACTCAGAAACTTTGAATGCTGGTATAGCAGCATTTAGAGCGGGACAGCATCCAAATATTCTTATGGTATTTGAAGTGGGGACAGCCAGTTTGATGGCAGCTAAGGGAGCATATGTTCCTATGTACCAACTTATGAAAGATGCAGGTCAAAGCTTTAATCCAAAAGGTTTCGTATCAGCAGTAAGTGGCTACTACACAACAACCGATGGTAAAATGTTGTCTATGCCATATAACTCTTCAACACCAGTTCTTTGGGTAAATAAAGATTTAATGAAAAAAGCAGGTTTAGATCCAGAAATGGATTTAAGCACTTGGAAAAG
>MDTD01053163.1_pt1 | contig 19344 bp, 16 predicted proteins | sample 811221 | NCBI WGS metagenome assembly MDTD01 (sample SAMN05326646, study PRJNA326480) | marine metagenome | isolation source: seawater | place: Pacific Ocean: South West | collected 2011 | reverse complement strand
CTTGATATTTTTTTATGACCTCCAGACTTTTCATAAGCTTCACGATTAAAGAGAAGAAATTGTCCAAAACCAGCAGCAAAAATTCCAAATGGTAATTTTTTTGCTAAATATATAGGAATCCATGAAAGTATAAACCAAGAAACCATTATCCAAATAAGATAATCAGTAAAATTTAGTATTTTTCTTTTAGGAACTAAAGTTATAAACTCCAAATTATTATCTTCAATATGTCTTAGTCCTGAAGAAATTGCATAATCTCTTAATTTAGTGTCTGCATCAATAAATAATAAAAATTTTCCCTTAGATTTTTTGAACATTTGATGGCAGGCCCAATTTTTACCTGCCCAGTTTTCAGGTAAATCTTTACCTTTAAACGATCTTATTTGAGTATATTTTTTAGCTAATCTATCAATTATTTTCCATGTATTGTCTGTTGAATTATCATCGATTAGTAAAAGTTCAAAATTCTTATAATCTTGATTTATTATTGATTCAACTGAAATTTCTATATTTTCTTCCTCATTTCTACAAGGGATTATTATTGAAATTAGAGAATTAGTATTAGGAGTAAGCGGTTTAGGCCTATGAAATGAAAATAAATTAACTACTGAAACAATTACTGTATATCCAGAAAAAATTAGAATCAATAAAACTAAATTATCAAAAAGCTCACTCAAATTTTACCCCAGTAAAATGTTTTATATTTTTTCTTATCTCTGGTAATTCTCTTAATTCTTTTCTGTGATTATATATCATAAAAATACTTGCAAGAATCCAAAGAAAAATGAATTCATTATTTGAAATATATGAGTTTGAAATAGAGGTTATTATCCCATAAATAAAAAAGCATAAATGAACTAAATTTACGGTCCATGCATCGTTCTTTTGTATAGCAAAAAATAATGCTAAAAATCCAAAAATAACTATAGCCGCCTCAAATTGAAATAAAGCCAACCACATAGCAGCTGTAACAGCTAATGCTTTTCCTCCTTTAAGTTTTAAAAAAGGTGAAAAAGAATGACCAATTATCGGCATAAGACTAATAAAGACAAGATTATAACCACTTAAATCATAAAATCTAATCGCAATAGAAATAGGTAAAATTGCCTTTAAGAATTCAAGGAACATCACGAATATTCCTAAGTATGCTCCTCCAGATTTCCAAGCATTTACTGCTCCAGGATTATTATCTCCTATATCCCTTACATCTTTTCCAGATAAAACTTTAGTTAATATTACTGAAAAAGGGATGGATCCTGCTATAAACGCAACTATTGCAAATATTATTGTTAACACGTTAAAAAATTAGATAAATATAATGTATTTACTAATATTACTAGATTGATAACTATTAAATAGCGAAATTTGAAAGAATTTCATATTTTATTGTTGATATTTTGAAATACGACTTAAACTTTCATCGTAATTCTCTAAGGGCAACCCTACGTACCCTCCCTCTATAGCTAACATAGTTCCATTTTCCAAATAATATTTTATAAATTCATAGACTTCTTGACGTAAAAGATCTTCATTATTTACATAAATATACATTGGGCGAGCTAAGGGAGAATAAGTTCCATCATTAATTGTACTTTCACTTGGATGTATACATCCACTACCACCATCTACTGATAAAACTTTCATATTTTCAGAGTTTTCTACATAATAAGCATAACCAAAATACCCTAAAGAACCTTTATCTCCTGAGACTCCCATAACCAAAACATTATCATCCTCAGAAGGTGTGTAGTCAGACCTTGTTCTTCCTTCTTCTTCATTTATAACTTCTGTAAAATAATCAAATGTACCAGAATCAGTTCCTGGTCCATAAAGGTTCATTTCTTGATCAGGAAAGTTTGATCTTACCTGATTCCAATTATTTATTTTTGAACCTTGGTCCCAAATAAGATTTAATTCTTCTGTTGTTATACAATCAATCCAGTCATTAGATTTATTTACTACAACAGATAGTCCATCATAAGCAACTTCTAATTCAGTAAATTCTATTCCATTTTCTACTGCAAGAGCAGCTTCTTTATCTTTTATTACACGTGAAGCATTAGATATAGCTGTTTCCCCAACAACGAATCTTTTCATACCTCCACCTGTACCTGAAATACCAACGGGAATTTGTACACCTGGATTAGACTCTCTGAATATTTCAGCAGCAGCAACAGTAATTGGAAATACTGTTGATGAACCATCGATCTCAATGGTCCCAGAAAGACCAGAATCAGAAGTATTTTCATCATTTGAACATCCAAAAATCATGATCAAAATAATAAAAATATAAACTGATAAATGTTTTTTAAATAAATTTTTCATTATTGCTCCTTTTCACTAAATATAATAATACAAAAAGAGCACCAAAATTTGGTGCTTAACATTTGTAATAATCTCCTTAATTTTTTTTACTACACACTTACTTTAAGAAAAATTAAGTAGATATTTTTTAAGAATTGTTAAGAATATATAAAAATATATTAAATGCACATTAAGCTTATATTAAGAGCTGTAGAAATAATTAATAATATTATTTCATAATTGAAAAAAATTGATCTTGATATTCCTCAAATAGACCCCAATCATTCAATTCTTTATGAACGTCTTCTGGTCTTACTTTACCTTTTTTTGCCAAAGAAATTAATTCTTCAATTCTTTTTCTTTCAGAGATAGGGACACCATCTTTTATTTCTAATAAACCTGATTGATTTAGTTCATTAAAATTATTTTGGGAAGATGATTTAGTGTAATCAAATATAAATTTTAATAAAGAAACATCCCATAAAGAATTTACACCTCTTATAACAGCATGATTAGCTTTACTACTTTGTAACCTAGACTTAATTCTATTTGACACTTCATCAGGATTTCCTGAAACTATTTCAAGATCTGTTGATTCATTTTTATAGTTGTATAAAAGAGCAGGTTCATTTTTGCCTAAAACTCTATTTAATTCTTTTAAAAATGATTTTGCTTCATCCCCAAACCCTGACATTCTATAGATAAAATCTGATGTTATTACTTTAGGATTTTGAGCAGTTACTACTCCGTGTCTTATTACAGATTCCTCGGATTTAAGTTCAAAAGAATCTTCATAAACAGGCTCAGTAACAATATGATATCTAACCTTAGTTTGATTGTAGGTAGAAAGCGTATTTTTAGGGCTAAGAAGAATCTTAGTATTCTTCATAACTAAATCAAATAAATTCATAATAAAATTTTTCTAGAATATCTCACAACTACTATTTTAATAAATTATAGCTGTCTTAATCTAGGATCAAATCTATCTCTGAACCAATCTCCAAGGAAATTTAATGACATTACTACTAAAAATATACCTAAACTTGGCCATATAGAAACCCACCATGCACTATTAAGATAATCTCTGCCTTCGGCAACTAGAGCTCCCCATACAGGTGTAGGAGGAGGAACTCCTGCTCCAAGAAAACTTAAAGAGGCTTCGGCCAATATAAGTTGACCGATTCTTAGTGTAGCAATCACAATAACTGTATTTATAACACCAGGAAGAAGATGCTTGTACATCATTCTTATCCTAGATGCACCTGCTACCTTCGCATACATAATATAATCTCTTTCTTTAAGAGTTAGTATCTCAGCTCTAACATTTCTTACAAATGCTGGCCAAGCTAAAAATGCCAGAAGTACGATAACAACTGTTAAAGAAGGATCGAAAACGATAGCAGCTACAAGAGCAAGAAGTAAGAATGGAATCGAATAAACTAAATCTAGTATTCTCATTAATATGTCATCAACGAAGCCTCCAAAATAACCTGCTATCAGTCCATATGCAGTTCCAATTATTGTTCCACTAACTGCAGAAATTACTAAAACATAAAGAGTTATTCTTGCTCCATGCATTATTCTAGTAAGAGTATCTCTTCCAAATTGATCAGCTCCCAACCAATGTCTTGTAAGGTCTTTAGTTAATGGATCTACTGGCTCAGAAAACATAGGAAGGGTTCTATCTCTAAGCGCAGGTAACTCTGGATCATAACCTGTTACATCAGCAAAAACAGCTAATAAAACTAATATAGATATAAAGAAAACAGGAATAACCGGCCACTTTTGGAAAAAACTTAAAAATTTCTTAAAACCAATCCAAAATGGAATGTTTTTTTCTAGCCAAGATGGCTCATCTATACCTATTTTTGTCGATAACGTCATTTTCTCCTCTAGGAATATCTAATTCGTGGATCTACTAAACCATAAGTAAGATCTGATAAAAATATAATAACCGTATAAAAAACTGCAAATAAAAGAACTGAACCAGTCATAACAGGGAAATCATTTTCTGAAACTGCAGTTGTTGCTAACAAACCTAGTCCAGGCCATACAAAAACTGTTTCCACAATAATAGTACCTGTTAGGAAACCTACAAAAATAAGTGCTGCAAGAGTTAAAGGTGGAATTAATGCATTCTTTAAGGCGTGTTTCCATATAACATCTCTTTCAGAAACTCCTTTTGCTCTAGCAAGTTTTATATACTCAGAATCTAAAATTTCTAACATTGAGGATCTAGTCAGACGTAAATAACTTGCTGATGCAGCTAAACCAAGTGTTCCAACTGGTAATACATAATGCTTCCATCCTCCTGTAAAAAATGCTGGAATCAAAGAAAAGTCTCCACTAGATAATCCTCTCCAAGTACCCTTAATGAGATGAGATTCACCACTTCCTGCGGGTAACCATCCTAACTGAACTGCAAAAATTAATATACCAATAATAGCTATTACAAAAGGAGGCGCAGCTTGACCAAATAAAGCTATAGATCTACCAGCATAATCCCAAAAAGATCCTCGCTTAACAGCTGATAATACCCCCAAAGGTATACCTATTATTGTAGAAGCTATCCAAGAGAAAATAGTTAATTCAAGGGTATTTAATACCTTTTCACCAATCAAATCTGAAACATCCTTTTGACCCAAAAGAGATCTACCTAAATCTCCCCTAACTGTCTTTCCTAACCATAGTAAATACTGCATATATAGCGGTTTATCTAAATTTAGCATTTTTGTTAAGTGCTCGTATGTTTCCTCTGTTACTCCATAACCACCTTCTTGAGCAAAAAGATCTCTTGGATCTCCTACAGCTCTAGATAAACCAAATACGATCGCTGTAGCTCCTATTAGAGTAAAAAAGCTAAATAAAAATCTTCTTAAAATATATTTTCCCATAACTCTGTCTTTAAAAAAGAAATTCCCTCATGTTTATATATTAGATCACTCCCAATTATTTTTGGGAGTGATCTAAATTTACTTAATCAAAAGTTTTTACTTTAGAACTAAACTTTCAATATTGTTAATACCGTTTAGGTTACCATTAGCGTTTGGTAGCGGTTCCCATTCAGCAACTACATCTGGACTGTACATTACTGTAACAGGCTCTAATACTATACCTACACATAGAGCTTGTCTTCTAGCTTCATCAGCGAAAGCATTGTTCATTCCAATTCTTTCATCTTTATCAGTTGATTTAGCTACTTTTGCATAATTATCAGCTGCAAAAGGTACTTCCATTCCTACTCCATAACCACCGTCTGACCATGAACTCATAACGAATCCTCTAGCCCAGTCCCATGGGAATGCATAGTTTGAATCATCACCACAACCTACAAAAGGTTCTGATGTAGATCTAGCAACTAATCCTGGTCTGTAAGTTGAATAAACAGCATTATTCAAGGTTACGTCAACTCCAAGAGTAGCTTTCCATGTACCAGCCATAGCTGTCATAAGCTCTGTTGGAGCACCAGGAGGTCCTGTCCAAACATTTTCCATTGGGAATCCATCTGAATAACCAGCTTGATCTAATAAAGATTTAGCATAGTCAACGTCATAAGGTACTACCCAACCACCTATATCACAACCTGGAGTATCACAATCAGTGTATTCTCCTTGTTTGAAATTAGGATTTTCTGTACTTGGTGAATAAGCATCATAAATTGGTCCACCAAAACCGTCCATTACAGAAGCTACTAAACCTTCTCTATCAATAGAGTGAGCAAGAGCCTGTCTTACTAATCGAGCATTTTCCATACTCTCAGCATCTCCAGGACAACCTACCCATGCTTTATCATGACATTCTCTCTCAAGAACTTTATCATCATAATATCTGTTAGATTCCCAGTAGTTACCAGTTAGACCAATACTTCTCTGAATCACATTACCAGTTCCAGTACTTCTTACAAAGCCTTTAGATTCTAGTTCTTTCCAGTCTTTTAGAGCTGGTAGAACAATTACGGATTCACCTGTTTCTAACATAGCTCTTCGAGTTGAGGCTTCAGCAACTTGTTGCCAAATAACAGTGTCAACACCCGCGTCAACTCTGTGATGATTTTCAACTTTGTGTGTAACAGCTTTATCTGAATCAACCCATGATTCAACCTCATAAGGACCAGTTCCAGCTAGAACATCTCTCATACCGTCAGCACCTAAATCATCAAAAGCTTTCTTAGGTACTATTCCAGCTGTTTGCCAGAATGTACTAAATCTATGCCTAATACCTCTAGAATCATAATTTGCATAATTCATTCTAACTGTATAGTCATCAACTTTTTCCCATCCAGCCATCAATGGAGCAAAATCTCCAGCTTGACCATGAACAGATTCAGGATTGGTAGCTGCATTAGCATTATTAAATGAGAACACAACATCATCAGCTGTCATCTCACCCCAATCACCGTGAAAAGGTACACCTTCCTTAAGTGTCAACTCAAGATAAGAAACGTCATCAGCTAAAGTCCAGCCAGTAGCTAGAACAGGAGCTTCAGGTTTAGTTCCCATGTTGTCACCATATTCAGGTCTAAATAGTGTTTCTTGTACACTAGCCAGATATAAGTTCTCAGCACAACCTGCTGTACAGAATTGTGGAGTACCAATACCAGGGTGTAATCTAGAAACTGCGATTTTTACTTCACTTGCACCTTTACTTGGCGCAGCTGCAGATGAAGAAGTTGAGCTTGCTGCTGCAGAAGTAGAAGAATCAGCTGAAGAAGTTTCTTCATCATCGCCTCCACAACCAATAGCAAAAGCAAACATTGCTAGCATCATCATCGCAAGGATTAATTTAATGGATTTACCCATATATTTCCCCCTTAACTTGTTTAATATAAATTGCAACTCAATTTACGTTTCGTACTAACATAAACGAATGTTTACAATAATGCAACTTTTAATTAATAATTTTTATAGATTAATTATTATTAGCCAGAATTCATTATGTCCAAATTGGAAACTAGGTATCCTTATTGGACAAATAGATCTATTTCTTTTGGATATTTTTATTAAATGCCCAACTTGGATAGTAGTCATAAATTTCAATATCATTGGAGGGGCTGCCCAAGGGTTGAGGAGGAAGTCTAAATTTATCAATACCTACCATATCTACTCCAATACATTTCATCCCACATTTTAGTTGAGTTCTTGTAGAGGGTATATTCCAGGGCCCAACAGAGCTGTAGGGGATTTTATTGTTCTCAAAAGCCCATTTCCCTGCCGCAGAGTAAACATTAGTACCTAGACCTTTTAATTGTGCATCTGGATGAGTATCCAAACCTATTTCTACAAAATTTCCTCCAACATCATGAAGAGTTGCAGATGCAACAATTTTGCCATGATCCTTTATAACAAAACCCTTCAAACAATCAAAGGAGTTATGCCAAAATATTTTTTCATCTAATTGATTCTTTATTTCTTCGTTAGACAAAATTTCAATTTTATAATCATTAAAATTGATCCAAGATTCTTTTTCAGTAAACATAAACCAACTAGGACCCCAAACATAATATCCTAAAGGATGGGTAATTCTTGAAATTTCATACATACCAAATTGCGAAAATATCATTTGACTATTAAACCTATCGACTAAATCCAGAATACTCTTATGAATTTTTTCTTCAGCACCAATGTATAAATTATTATTATATTCAAATAACCATATAGGGAATTTGAAGCTCTGATCCTTAACTCCACCTATAAATATACCTGGATTAACCTCATTTAATTCACAGAGTTTGGTATCTAACCAACTCTTGATAGTATCATCTAATTTTTTTGTAATATTAATCATTTTTACCAATCAAATAAAACACCCAACATTTTTTTATCTCTTTTTGTCATAAGATCATAGGCTTCTGGAATTTTTTCATAACTCATTCTGTGTGTATTAAATATACTTGGTTTTAATTTATTTTTTTCCATATAACTTAAGATACCATTACACCTATTTTTCCATGACATTCTATCGTTATTAGGATATTGATAACCAAAATCTCCATTAATAGCTATTATGCTTATTCCTTTGTTATAGAAATGTTCCATAGGGAAAGGATTAAAAGCTCTATCTTCTTCTCCCCTACCAGAAAGAGCAACAATTGAAACTCTACCGCCAATCCTTACACTCTTTAAGCTTGAAAGATATGCATCCCAAGGATTAGCAGTCAAAATCACAAGATCTATTCCTTCTCCATTTGTTAGGTCTAATAATTCTTTTTCTAGATTTTCTGAATTGCTGAGGACGGAACCATCAGCTCCAATTTTTTCAGCCATTTTATTTCTTATATCACTATTTCCAATTGCTATTGTTCTTTTTGCTCCAAATACTGGACCTAAAGCTATTGCACCTATACCTAAAATACCTAGACCTACTACAGCTACATTTTCTCCAGGAATAAAATTTGCTTTGGTATAACAATAACCACTTAATGTATAAAGAGTTGCCCATACAGCATCTTCATTCTTCACACTTTTAGGAACTATGCAAATATTTGTATTATCTTTTGCAATCCACTCGGATTGATGAGGGTTTTGGGATACAACCCTGTCACCAACTTTAAATTCTGTCACATTTGAGCCTATTTCTTCAACTACTGCGATATTAGAATCACCTACCCATCTTGGATAAGTGGGTGCACCAGGAACATCTTCAGCTCCTTCATAATTTCCTCTATCTGTTCCAAGCTTCAAGGCGCTTAGAACTGTTTTGGCCCTAATTTCATTAGGATCAAGATTATCCTTTAGTTTTGAATCTTCAATTTCAATGCAATATGGTTTTTTTAGCATTGCGATTTTCATAATTGAACCTATCCTTAATATATAAGTAATAAATTTAAATAAACCCTATGAAAAAACATAACATAAAGAATTCTCTAAATCTCTATAAAAAGGCAGAAAAAATAATCCCGGGAAAGACTCAACTTATAAGCAGGAGATCCAGTCAGTTTGCTCATGGAATAAATCCAATTTATGCAAAAGAGTCCAAAGGGGGTTATTTCGTTGATGTCGATGACAATAGGTACCTTGACTGGATGAATGCTGTTTCAGCTATTATTCTTGGACATTCTCATGATTATGTGGATAATGCAGTTAAAGAACAAATCGATAAAGGTAGCATACATACTATTAACAGTGCTTTAGAAATTGAACTTGCCGAATTGCTAATTAATGAAATCCCAAGTGCTGAAATGGTCAGGTATACAAAAGGCGGAGGAGATTCTTGTACTTTGGCCGTTAGGATAGCTAGAGGTACAACCGGAAGAGATAAAATTTTATTTAGTGGTTATCATGGTTGGCATGATTGGTATCAGTCTGCAAACTACCTTGTTAATCCAGAAGATGGAGAATTCCCCTTCGCAGGGATAGAACCTATAGGTGTCCCGAAGGTCTTAAAGGGAACAGCAATACCATTCATATATGAGGATATAGACAACTTAAAAGAACTTATTGAAATTCATGGGGATGAAGTTGCTGCAATAATGCTTGAACCAATGAGATCTGAATTTCCAAAAGAGGGTTATTTAGAAGAAGTTAAGAAACTTGCACATGATAATGGATCCTTGCTAATTTTTGACGAGGTAAGTTGTGGTTGGAGAATGTCAGTTGGAGGTGCTCAAAAGAAAATTGGAGTTACTCCTGATATAAGTGCATTTGCTAAAGCTATGTCAAATGGATATCCAATGGGTGCAGTTGTGGGATCTGTTGAAGCAATGGAACAAGCTGATAGAATGTTTGTTTCTAGTTCATATTGGAGTGATAATATTGGTCTTTCGGCCTCTAAAGCTACTATTGAGTATCTAGTTGAAAATAATTCAGAGAAATGGTTTGAAGATTATGGAATTGAATTAAAGAAAGATATTGCAAAAGTTATGGATGATTCAGATGTAGATGTCAATATTTCTGGGATTCCATCAAATCCTATAGTTCAGTTCAATAGCGAAAATGAATCTGAAGTACCTTTGATGAAAACATTATTTGTTCAAGAAATGGCTAAACAAGGAATACATATGAGTACAGTATTTCATCCTACTATGTCTCATACATCTAATGATATAAAAATTACATCTGAAGCTATTGAAAAAAGTTTGATTGTGATAAACAAGGCAATGAATTCTAGTTTTGAGGATTATTTAGAAGCTCCAATATTGAATGAACCATTTAGAAGGTTAGTTAAATAATAAATAAGCCTAATATGTAGTATCATAATCATGAAAAAAATACTCATCTCGTTTCTATTTATTGTAATTGCATGCGGAGAATCTGAAGAAAGTCCAATTCAAATAGATGAAGGAAGTAGTTTTATACCTTTTGATGGAACAGTTTTTGTGAGTAATAATATATTAAACTCATCAGATAATTCATCTTTTATTTCTCTAAAAAAAATCTCAAACAAAGAAAGAACTATGTTCGATCGTAGGATTAATGATGATTCAAAAGATTATGCGCAAGGTTCATGGATAAAAATAACTCCCTTTTTATTTAAAGCTTTTTTTTCTGACGGTTCTGAAATTGAAGTTCAAGTTAATGATGAATTTGAAAATAATACAAACGCTGAATCAGTAGCTTTAAGTTATCTTGAAGTAATAGGAAGGCTACCTAAATTATTTAGAAAAGATGTTGAAACGGTTTGGATTCATAAAGGGAATGAAGATTTTGGTGGAGGGAACAATAATTTGTTAATTCATCACGATCGAGGTTTAGAATATCTAAGGGATGGTTTTTTAGAAGAAGTTTTTTTACACGAGGCAGCTCACACATCTCTCGATTCCAATCATAGTACTTCTAAAGCCTGGATTAATGCACAATTAGCAGATAATGGAAATTTTATTTCTCATTATGCAAAAAAATATCCTAAAAGAGAGGATATTGCTGAAACATTTCCATTATGTTTTGCGCTTGAATTCAAAAGAGATAGATTAGAAGATGAAGTAATTCAGAAAATCGAAAAAGCAATTCCTAATAGGATAAAATACTGCCTTAATGTATTTGAAAATACTAATTAGATAATACTGATATTTTCTAGTACTTAATAATTATTTCTCTAATTTATGAACTCTACCTCTGTGGATTATAGAATTCACATTTCTTAGATCTTTAATTTCTTTTTCTGGTTTACCATCAACTGAAATTATATTAGCTATTTTACCTGGCTCTATAGATCCAACTTCATTATCTACCCAACAAGACATTGCTGAAAAAATAGTTCCTGATTGAATAGCTTCCATTGGACTCATGCCCACAGATACATGTGAGTGAATTTCATCTTGAAAGCTTGTTCCACCTAGCTTGTAATATTGCCAAGAAGCATCGGAACCTGCAACCAATTGAATGCCTTTATCTAAAACTTTCTCCCAAACTTTTTGAGAATCATCCCAATGTTTTTTCCAAATTTCAATTTCAGTCTTTTCTATATCAGTTAATTCTACTTCCTTTTCTTTTTCCCATAGTTGCCATATTCTATCTCGTCCTTGATGAAGAGTTGGGTTGATAAAGGTTCCTTGTTCAACCATTTGATCTGCAAGTTTTTCATCAAATTCTAGTTCACCATCGGTATTTACAAATCTTCCATGAATAATAGTATCCACACCTGCATCAACTGCATTTCTAATTCCCTCAGTGTTTACACAGTGAGCTGCGGTATGAACTCCAAATTTATGAGCTTCAAAAACTATAGCTTTCATTTCATCTAAATTGAATGATGGCACTCTTACATTTGAGGTACCAGTACTTCCTCCTGTTGCTGTAATTTTTATCATATCGCTTCCATCTTTTAGAAGACGCCTGACTGAAGCTATACATTCTGTAGGCCCAGTAGCAACTTCTCCAAACCAATTTAAGTGCCCTCCCACTATGGTTATTGGTCTTCCGGACATAATAAGATCAGGGGTTTGAATTATTCCTCTATTTGCAGCTTCCTTAATCATATAACCTGTCATATTTTTTGCACCTAAATCTCTAAGTGTTGTTACACCTGAATCAAGATGTTTGATAGCATTTTGAGCTCCATTTATTGCTAATAAATTATCGTCAGTCTTTACTAAGACATCACCCGGAGTTCCATCTCCAAAACCAATTAAATGTACGTGGCAATCAACTAAACCCGGAAGTATAGTTCCCTTGAGTTTAAATTTTTCAGCGTTTGAAAACATTTCATGAGATGAAATTTTTTCTGTAGAATCTACGCTTATTATTTCAGCATCCTTAACAAGAATAGAAATATCTTTTTCAATAACTTTTCCAGCTACAGTATCAATCAATCTGTTTCCAGAAAAAACTTTTATATTCATTTTTTACACCCTTTAAATATAGATTCTGTTAGTTTAGTAGGTACTATATACCATACTCCGTTTTTCTTTAATTTTAAAGGCTCATCAACAAATTCAACTTTCCAATCTAAATTATTGGAGTCTATTTTTTTAAAAGTATCTTTCTCAAGCCCAACAGAACCTTCTGAACCTAATATATGAATTATTTCAGAAGGTAAAGGAAATAGCTCAAAGGGATCATCAATAGGAGATGACATTTGAATTAGTAAAGAAACTGGTTCAAACTGTGTCTTAATTATTTCCTTGAATGTTTCATCATCACATGATTTATCAATATAATCGGAATAGATATTTTTTTTCAACCAAATATAAAAATCTATAACTTCATCTATATAAATTTCAGATCTTATAGCGAGATTTGAAGTAGAATTTACGTTTCTTCTAGCTTCCATAATTTCAGTTCTTAGCTCTGATCTCCATTCTTGAAGTTGCGAATAGTCCTCATCTGAAGAACATGAAATTATTACAGTAATTACTAATGTGAATAAAAATATTAAAGATTTCATTTTATTAAGTTATTTATTCGGATTCTATTCTTGGATACCAGGCACATTTATATTCTTCATAGCAACATTCACAATATAAAACACTATGTCCAGGAGATTCTTCAACAAATAATGGAGTAGAATCAATACACTCAGATTTAGGTCCAGGGCAGTTTGAAAGAAAATTACAACCAGAGGCTATACTAGATGGATTTGGAGTTACACCTAATATTTCCTTTCTTTCTTTTCTTAAGTCTGGATCTGGATTTGGTATTGCAGATATCAAAGTCTCAGTATATGGATGTTTTGATTGATTAAAAATTTCCTCAGGTGTTCCAGATTCAACTTGTCTTCCAAAATACATAACATTAATCTGATCACTAATTTGTCTTACAATACTTAAATCATGAGAAACAAAAAGATAAGATAGACCAAATTCATCTTGCAGATCCATCAATAAATTAATTACTTGAGCTTGAACTGAAACGTCTAAACCAGAAACAGGTTCGTCACAAACAATCAATGATGGGTTCAAAGCAAGAGCCCTAGCTATACCAATTCTTTGACGTTGACCTCCACTAAAAGCATGCGGGTATCTAATCATATACTCTGATCTTAATCCTACTTTGACTAATAATTCTTCTACTCTGTCTTGTCTTTCAGTTTTATTTTTTACACCATTTAGTAAAAGTGGTTCACTAACGATTTCGTATAAATTCATTCTAGGGTTTAGAGATGAAAATGGATCTTGAAAAATCATTTGCATTTCTTTTCTCAAAGGTCGTAATTCATTCTCAGATAATGTAGCTAAATTATATGACCCTTCCTCATTATTTAATAATATATCCCCATCAGTTGGATCAATGGCTCTTAATATACATTTTGAAATAGTAGTTTTACCACAACCAGACTCACCTACTAGTCCAATAGTCTTACCTCTAGGAATATTAAATGTAACATCATCTACTGCTCTAACAACTCCAGTAACTTTTTTCATCAATCCTGATGTAAGTTGATAATATTTTTTTAAATTTTTTATTTCTATAATATTTTCGTTCAAAACTTTAGTTTCAGATGTCATAGTTTACCTCTATCTATATTCCTCTTGGATACCAAGCACATTTTTTGTCTTGATAGCAAATTCCACAATATAAAACAAAATGACCTGGAGCTTCTTCAACAGAAACTGGATCAGCGTCTTTACAATCTGGATTAATATCATCACAATTTGATTCAAAATTACATGCTGATGGCCTTGCTACAGGATGTGGGATTGTTCCTTGCAAAATAGGCAATCTTTCTCTGTGTTTAGTTGCCAAAGATGGAATAGAACTTAGCAAAGATTTTGTATAAGGATAAATTGGATTTTTATAAACATCATTCAGGGTTCCACTTTCAACAACTTTTCCTAAGTACATAACATTAACTTGATCGGCTAATTCTGCAATAACCCCTAAATCGTGAGTTATCATAATTATTGACATTCCATTTTTTTCTTGAAGATCATTTAATAAATCTAAAGTTTGAGCTTGAGTAGTAACATCTAAAGCTGTGGTAGGTTCATCGGCAATTAATATATCAGGATTTGTGCACAATGCCATAGCTATCATTGCTCTTTGTCTTTGCCCTCCACTAAGCTCAAATGCATACTGCTTCAATCTTTGCTTTGGATTATTCATTCCAACTCTAACTAACCAATCTTCGGCTAATTCCATAGCTTCATTTTTTTCATAGTCTAAATGCAATTTTATTGCCTCTGTAATCTGATTACCTACAGTATGAATAGGGCTAAAAGAAGTCATAGGTTCCTGAAAAATCATAGATATCCTTCCACCTCTTACTTTTTTCAATTCTTGATTATTTAATTTAGCTATATCTTGAGAATTTTCGTGAGATTTATCATAAAGGTTCATTTTACCTTCAATAATTTTACCTGGATTATCTATAAGTCTAAGAATAGATTTTGTAGTTATACTTTTTCCACAACCAGATTCTCCAACAATTCCAAGTGTTTTCTTAGGGAATACATCTAAATTAACTCCATCTACAGCCTTAACAATTCCATCAGCAGTGTAAAAATAAGTTTGCAAATTTCTTACCTCTAATAAAGGCATAGTCTCGCTTTTATTTTTCTTGGTTACCATATTTATACCTCCTGATACGGGTCTGCCGCATCTCTAATTCCATCTCCCATGAAATTCAAGGCGAGAATAACTAAAATTACAGCAATCGCTGGAATAAATAACCATGGGAAAGAAGCTACCGACTGAACATTTTGAGCATCTTTTAGCAAAACCCCATAACTTACAGCAGGAGGTCTTAGTCCTAAACCTAAGAAACTCAATGATGTTTCAGTAACAATCATCAATGGTAAAGACAAAGAAGCTTGAGCAATAATATGGCTGTAAAAAGAGGGAAGCATATGTATAAAAACAATTCTCATAGTTTTGGCACCATTAAGCCTTGCTGCAGTAACAAAATCTTCATCTTTCATCGCAAGGAATCTTCCTCTTATAACTCTTGCTAAATCAGTCCATGCAAATAATGAAATTATTATAGTGATCATGAAATATATTTGATTAATAGTCCAGTCTTCAGGAAACGCCGAAGATAAACCCATGTATAGAGGAATAGTAGGAACAGATCTTATTATCTCAATTAGTCTTTGTAATATAGAGTCAATTATTCCTCCATAATATCCTGAAATTGCTCCAATGAATATTCCAAATACAATACTTAATGCAACACCAACTAACCCAATAGTCAAAGACACTCTGGTTGCATGCATTGTTCTTGAATAAACGTCTCTACCTTGTTTATCGGTTCCAAATAAATGTATCCATGCATTAGGATCTTTTGTCTCATCTTTCATACCTAAAATATGTCTATTTGTAGTAAATAGTCCCCAAAGTTTATATTCATAACCTTTTGCAAAAAAAGTTATACCTTGAGAATTATCACAATCTTCTTCAAATTCCATTAGGAATGTTTCCATATTTCTTGCACCAGTCACTTCACACGTGCTCATAAAATGACCATTATGGAAAAACTTAACTGGTTGAGGTGGCATATAACCTCTAGCAGCTGCATAATCTACAGGTGGAGCGGTTGAAAGAAAATCAGCCATAAGTACAACAACATAAAATAATATAACTACAATTGATGCTGAAAAACCAAGTCTATGTCTCTTAAATCTTCTCCATATCAGCTGTCTTTGAGTTGCTAGTTCAACTGAGTTGGCTTGATCTGATGATTCTGGAGCTGAATCATTCTTCGAAAAGATTTTTCCTAGTGAGGATAAAACCATTATGAGCCACCTGCTTCCAATCGAATTCTTGGATCAACCCACAATAGCAACAGATCTGATATGAAAGTTCCAACAACAGTCATAAATCCAATAAGTAATATAATACCACCAGCCAAAAACATATCTTGAGCAACTAAAGCCTTTACCAACATAGGCCCAACTGTGGGTAGAGATAATACAACTCCTACAATAATACTTCCAGAAATAAGATAAGGTAGTATATAAGCAGTTAAGCTTATAGCTGGATTTAGAGCTAATCTAACAGGATATTTTAATATCAGCCTCCATTCAGACATACCTTTAGCTCTGGCAGTTATAACGTAAGGTTTACTTAATTCATCAAGTAAATTTGCACGAGTTATTCTCATCAGAGAAGCAGTACCAGCTGTACCTAAAACTACCATAGGTATCCAAATATGGTCAATTAAATCTTTAACTCTACCCCAACTCCATGGGACACCAACATACTCTGGAGAAAATAGTCCCCCAGGGCTAAAATCGAACCAAACAAAAAATAAATACATTGCAATCAATGCAATCATGAAGTCTGGGATTGCTAAGCCGACAAATCCTAAGAATGTGAACAAATAATCCCAAACAGAATATTGCTTGACAGCAGAAATAATTCCGAAAGGAATTGCAATTACCCAAATAAAAATTACACACGCAATGGCAAGTACAATAGTTAGTAATAATCTTTCTGATATTACCTCAGTTACTGGCATATTATACTCGAATGAAAAACCTAAACTTTGATCAAATAATATTTGACCCATCCACTTAAAATATTGAACATATAAAGGTCTATCTAAACCATAAAATATTCTGAGATTATCAGCTTCTTCAGCATCTACCAAGCTTCCTGTAGCCTGAAGCTGTGCTATGTAAGCTGTTACATAATCTCCTTCAGGAAGATTAATAATAAAAAAAGAAATAAGGGTTACAGCCCATAGAGCTATAAACATAAAAATTGTTCTTCTTATAAGGAAATTCAGCATATAAAACTCTCCCACCTACTTCTGAAAATGAATCTTCTTTTGAAATTATCTTACAAAATATATGAAAAGAGGGCACAAAAGGCCCTCTTTTCATATTTAAATAATCAAATGTTGATTATTGGTTTCCGCCTTCTAACCACCATGTCTCAGGGAAACCATTTCCTGAAGTTTGTGCATGGTATGAGAAAGGAAGTGGATTAGGAACGTTTCTTACATTCTTTTTGATTATAGCTGTATATGTAGGCTTGTTCATCACAGTTGTGATTGGGTTTACATTATTACAGTTTAGTTCTACAACCTTTTTAAGATTTTCAGTATACTTTGTTCCGTCACTAACAGCTTCGTCATAAAGTTTCTGCCATTCTCCAATCCATCCATCCGCATAAGTTCCATCAGCTTGGTGTGCATCAGCTGCAGCTGGAGCAATATATCCTCCACCCGCTACCATACCCAAGTGATTTGGAGTTATGATCGCACCAGCTCTTCCAGATGATTCCCAACTGTTAAGCATGGTTTCGTTATTTTCGAATCTTCCTGACCACAAGCTTCTTTCTTGTGCATCAAGTTTTCCATCGATACCAAGATGCTTTTTCCACATTTCGATAACCATAGAGTCAATACCTTCATAATCTTCGAATGCTGCTACAGCAACACTGTGAGTTACAACGATTTTTTCTCCTGTATCAGGCATCAATCTCATGCCGTCAGCATCTTTTTGATCTAATCCAATTGAGTCTAATAAAGCATTAGCTTCTTCTGGATTAAATTCTACGTAGTGTTCTCCAACATAGTGATCTGCATCGTCTGGGTCATCCCATCCTGCACACAGTCCACCAGTTTCTCCTAATCCTAGGAAGAATACTTCGTTAATTTCATCTCTTTCAATACCCATTGATAGAGCTGCTCTAAAGTCTTTATTTTGCAAGAAAGATGCAGTTTCAGTATCTACTGCTCCTCCATCACCTTCCCAAGTTTCATTGATGTAAAGGTTAGCAATACCAGATTCAGGTTGTCTCCAGAATTGAATTCTGTAGTTACCTTTTTCAGAGTTCTCTGTAAATACAGGTAGTTTTGAAAGGTCAATGTGTCTACCTTGAACAGTAAATTCACCAGCAATAGCCTTAAGGTTTAGCACCTCTAGGTTTTCTGCTAGATCAAGAACTACTCCATCCATGTAAGGAAGTTGTTGACCTTCTGTGTCAACACCGTAGTAGAAACAGTTTCTTTCTAGAGCCCATTGATCAGAAGTAATAGGCTTTGTAACTCTCCAAGCAGTCATCATAGGTGAATCAGGGTTAGCGTTAGCATGGTTTAAGAACAACATGTACTTAGCCCAGTTTTCGTAACCAGCAGCTTCTGCTTTAGCATTAGCTTCATCAAGACCTATAACATCAGGATGGTAGTCACTTAAGTAGTGCGAAGGTGCGTAAAGACCAAGACCAGAGTCTCCTCTAGTGTGTGGTCCTGCAACAACAACAGAAGCTAATAAAGTAATTAGTAGACCGTAAGGTTCTTCTGAATTAATTTGTAGAGTTTCTGAATCTACTGCTGTGAATTTTAGCAATTCACCACCAGACTTCATCCATGAAGGTGGTGTTGGCACTAGATCTTCGTTTTGTACCATATGGTTATACCAAAACATGATGTCTTCAGTAGTCATATCATCTCCATCAGACCATTTTAGGCCTTTTCTTAGAGTTAACGTGAATTCTGTTGCATCATCATTTATAGTCCAACTTTCAGCAATGTTTGGTTGAACATCTGTCATATTAGTTCCGAAGAACAATATGTGATCTTTCATAGGTCTTTCCATGTTTTGTCCATCAGCAGGACCAGTGAAAGCTCTGTACCAAGTACCACCGTATTCTCCAATGCTTTCAGCAGGCTGAATAACAAGTGGGTTTTCAGGTAGTCTATCTTCTAGAGCTGGGATTT